>JACDJC010000640.1_pt1 | contig 38939 bp, 63 predicted proteins | sample 7454191 | NCBI WGS metagenome assembly JACDJC01 (sample SAMN14253291, study PRJNA609438) | sludge metagenome | isolation source: sludge after 25d culture with pyrite and EDTA | collected 2018-12-20
CGCTGACAAGTCTGGCTCGCGATGGAGAACGCAATTCGGACACGCCACGTCCTCGGTGTGAAAGCATGCGTCACTCATCGCCCGGCCTCCTTCGTGGCGCGTACCATGCGCAGTCGATTGCCAAACATGTTCGCCGTGTAGCGATTGGCGAAGTCCCGGCAGTCTTTGCAGTACGTTTCTCCCTTCTCCACGTAGAGCCAATACGTCTCGCCCGGTATCAGGAAGTCTCGGCACTGGTCGCAGCGCTTCAGGCCCATCACAGCACCCCCGTTCCGGTGCGGGCCTTCGCTAGCTGTTCCAGTAGCTCGTCCATCGTCTCACCGTCGCACGAACCGCAATCGTTCCCGCAGGTCGGATTGCGCCAACACACCTCGCAACAATATGCCTTTGCGTTGCCGGCCTCCGGCGTCGCCTCAGCCAGCAACCGCCGCAGCTCGGTGTAGGTGGCGGTCATGGGGTCACCGCCTTGGTGCGCACCGTCACACGCCACACTTTACCGCCCCACCATGCGCGAGTCCGAAACGCGCGCCACCGGTCGTCTCGTGTTGTGATGTTTCCCGCGTCGTCACGTATGCGCCAATAAACCCGAACGATGCGGCGCTCCCTGTCGCGGAGGCGCGCGTTCTCGTCCGCCAGGTTGTTTGCGCAAAGGTGCGCGCTCGTGTGCATGTGCCCCCAGCACTGCGGCATGGCCTCGCGTGTGTCGAGCGGCACTCCGCATAGCTCGCAGGGCATCATGGCGACACCTTCGGCCCGACCGTGACGCGGCGAACCTTGGCGCCCGCTTTCTTCCAGACGTAACGCACCTTCGCCCGGTGCGTCTCCATGTCGCCCATGCCTGTATCGAGGTCGGTACGCCAGTAGACGCGACGCTTCCCGCTGCGCCATTCGGCAAGCTCCGCCGACAGGAAGCTGATACATTCCTGCTCGAAGTAGTGCCAGCCTCGGGCCTTGTCGGACACGAAGGCCAGCGGACCGTTACAGACCTTGCACGTCACAGGTCCCCCTTTTCAAGCGCGTCGGCGAGATGATTCAGTGTGTTCGCCACAAGCCGGTTCTCCGGGTCAACGTCGTTCGGCCCCCAGTTCTCAGCCGAGCCCCGAAGGACAGCGACGATACGCGCGCATTCCGCCTTCGCGGTGTGGACCAGGGGGCGGCATTCCTCGAAGCCCGGTGTGGCTCCACAGACCTGGCACGCTGCACTCACTGCACCACCATCCCGCCGTAGAACGTTTTCGCCCGCTTGCCGTGTGGCCGTGGTGGTACCTGGGAAAGGCCGCGTTTTGGCCTCATCGGCATCTCGCGGTCTTTCGCTATGCTATCGTCGCGTCTTGTTTCGCCTTCGCGCAGTATTTGTAAACCGGCGGTCATTGCCCCACCCCGCCCTTTCCGGCCTTCGAGCTCGCCACGTTTTCAAGCACCCACTCCGCGAGGACGACGGCATGGCGTTCGACGGGCCGACCCTCCGCGACCGCCTCGAGGACGGCAATCGCGGTTGTCACGGCCTTGTCATGGCTTGGAGAGCCGTTTGCGGAACCCCTTGTTTTCTTTGGCGCGCCCGGCAGGATTCGGACCTGCGACCCCCGGCTTAGAAGGCCTGCGGTTTTGCTTTCGTTCGGCCCTGATCTCGTCGTCGTGACAGCCGTATGACAAGATTTGGCCCATGCAGCGTGTGCGCGGGTGGCGACTTCGGTGCCTACGGACTCGGCGAGGTGAGCGTACCTTTCGGTGACTTTGATCGAGCTGTGGCGGAGGTGCTTCGAGACGTCGAGCAGGCTCCAGCGGTGGCCCCACCATCCCGCCACAAGAGACGAGGCGCACGTGTGGCGTAGCAGGTGCCACCAAATAGGACGGCCAAGCCGGGCAATCGGAAGCGCCTCCGAGACCTTCTTGAGCCAGTGGGGAGACTTCGTGCGCCGGCCCCCCTGCTTCGAGGGCCAGAAGAGCGGCGAGAGCTCGGGCGCCTTCCGCTTCGCCTTCTTGGCGGCATCGACCCGATCCGCGTGATCCTCAAGGCGCCGCAACTTCTGGCGCTTGGCGGCCTCGAGCGAGGGGCCGAAGAGGTCAACCCGGCGCACGTACTTGGTCCCGGCCTTGCCCTTCGGCGATCGGAACCGTTGCTTGTCCGGATCCCAGGACCCGAACCGAACCTTGATATGCGGATCGCTTCCGACGTCCACGTCTGAATCGTGAAGAGTGTTCAGCTCGTTGAGGCGGAGGCCGGTCCCCACGGCGAACCACGCCATGTCGACGCCCTCTTCCCCGCCGTGCTCGTGACAGAGCTCGAAGAATTTTGGCTGCTCTTCAGGACCGATGTACCAACCTTCTTGGTAGCCGTCGTCCTCGTCGCCGTCCTCCCGCTTGACCTTCACGCCGTCGCAGGGGTTCGCCGTCGCCTTCTCGCGATCGATGGCCCACACGAAGAACGCGCACAGTAGGTTCCGGAGGTGCTTCCGTGTCTGCCACTTGAGCCCGTGCCCAAGGCTTGTGATCTTGCCTCCCACTCCGCGGCGGATAGCGTCCGTGCGCTTTAAGTCGTCGAGCCACTCGAGGACGTCAACGCGTGTGATCGCATCGGGCGCCATCGTGGCGAACGGGGCCCGCACGATATGTGTGTGCCACCGGTTGACGTCATCCCGCACGCTCCGGTTCCCGGAACGACTCGCAAGGAAGCGCGGTCCGAGCTGAGCGATTGAAGCTCCGTGCGCGGGGATCATGGTCTGGTCGAGCACAAGGCGCACGACCTCGCGAAGCGCAACCACGGCGCCGTCTGCCGTCTCTCCGAGCGCTTGGTAGGACTCGCCCTGAATGCTCATCCGAGCGCGGTAGGTGCCGGACGGAAGGCGGTCTACGCCCTTTGGGAGTCGATGCGTCATGCTGTCTTGTACCCTTTGCGGCGTAGGTATTGCTTGGCTCGATGCTGGGCGAGCTCGTCGACGGGACCTTCCGGCCGCGGAGGCAACCGCTCAGCACGGCGTCGAGCTTTGGGGGCAGGCTCCGACGCGGGGGCATCGTCCTCGATCGCCGCGGCAAGTTCGCGGAGCGCCTCGGCTACTCGGGCGCGGTTCATGGCAGCCTCATTGGACAAAGCACTGCGACAGGACGGCCCGTGTCCGCGTCAGTGGCCGCGACAGCTACCTCCGATTCCGTGTCCGCACGCTTCCAGACCGCGTTCGGGTGAAGCGCGTTTACGACCGCAACGTAGCTTCGATTCAGACCAAATCCTTCCACCCCGTATGTCAACGCGCCGCTCGCATGCTCCTCGAGATTGATGACGATCCCGGCTGCTTCAGAAACGCGCGCCACTGTATCGGCGGCCCGTTTGCCATTCGCATATGGGAACTCTCCCAGAAGGTTGCAGGGGATCGCTACCGCAAGGTGACCTTGTGTGATCCACGGGAATGCATCACCTTCAACAGCGAACGTGCATCCACGACCATCCTCGAGGAATGCCTTGAGTCCTTCGACGAAGCTATCGGAGCAACGGAGGGCTTCGTGGAGCTCTAAAGGGCACCAGTGATATGGCGATCGGCCCTCGGTGACCCCCTCAAGCTCCCACTCCTCGAACCGAAACATACGTTCGACATGGGCGATCGCGGCGGCTTCGCCGGATGCTCGAACGTGAAACGAAACGGAAACGGTGTACTCCCCATCCACTCTCAGATCGATTGTGTTGCTCGCCATCACTCCTCCTCCGGCATGTGGAAGCGCTCGCAGATCTCCCCGATCACAGCGCGCTCGATGTGGTCAATGATCACGTCCTCCGAGGGCTTCGGGTCGTGCTTGTGCGCTCTCCTGTACCCGTACCGAACGCCGCTCTCGATGGCGTCTACGAGCACGGGATAGGCCTTCGGTCGCAGGTCTAGGCGGGTCACTTCCACCTCCAGCAATCGAAACCGTAAAGCCCGGCGCCATACACGAGCAACATGAGATCCTTCGGATAGGGATCCGTGTGCCCATTGAACGTGAGTCGAGGGGATAGCGCGAGCACGTACGCCTTGCGATGCACGTGCGCCGCGAACCACTCCGACCCCACGGACGCGGGGAGAAGCATGAGGACGTTTGCCCCCGAGCTCGCGGCCTTCTCGACCCATGGGCCGATCTTGCTGAAGGGAGGGTTACACCAATGCAGGCAGTCGGAAGTCCAAAGCGCCGTGAGCCCGTCGCGATTGTCAGGGTTGACGTGATCGGGGCCGAAGTAGCTCAACATGTTGTGCGTTACGCCGTTGTCTCTCGTCGCGGCGCAATCCCATTGGATGCGCCCGAACCGATTTTCCACGGCGTCGAGGAAGTCGCGCGGCGTGCATACCGTCTGCTCGGAGCGACCGGGCTTTTGATCGGGGAGGGTCACAGGTTGAATCCTCGAAGCGACTCGTACGCGGCGAGCATGGCGATCACGTCGCCCGACGCCATTGCGCGTGCGGCATTGTCGAGGGCATTCCTCATGCAGGCGAGCGCGAAGGATCCCGCCGGCCCGATAGATAGATAGGCCGGCATCACCTCATCCCGCACGCGCGCCATTTCCTTGGGCAGTGCATCCCCTAGTGTGTCTCCGCTCACGTAGTCGCCTCCAATCGGTACTCGTACAACCCACGCGCCCGCTCACCGCGAGCTCGCCTCTCGATGCGATACGCGCCGAACCTGGGCTTCCTCAGGTGGCGCAACTGGGCAGACACCGAGGCCGGCGGATCGCCGGTCCTGGTTGCGATCTCCTCGAGCGTCCGCCATGCCCCATCCAACATGAGGTTCCGGATCCGCTCGTGCTGTTTCAGAAGGCGCGGCTCGTCGTGCACGCGCTCGAAGAGGGGCCCGTTGAACATCTACTTCGGGGCCTTCGCGTTCGCGAACGCTTGCTTCACGTTCGACAGCTCGACGAGGAGGGCCCGTAGAGCGCTCGCCTTCGGCCGGTGGTCAAGGCTCCACTCGATCCCAAGCGCGCACGCCATGAGGCAATCAAGGTCGCTCTCGGTGGTCACGTTCAGGAAGCGTGGATCGAAGTCCAGCGACACGAGGCGGGAAAGCTCGCGAAGCTGCAACACGATGTGAGGCGCCAGGCCTAGCGCTTGGGGCGGCGTAGCGTGCTTCTTCTCCAGCGTTTCAAGTTCGAGGCGCAGGGCGTCTCGTTCTTCGTACGCGGCGTCAAGGCGGCGCTCAGCGTCAATGCAGTCTTGCCGATGTTGCACGCCCTGGGCTCGCGCGGCGTCCCGCTCCAAGCGGGCGGACTCGAGCTCGTCGCGCATGAGGTTGATCCGTGCGTCCGCGTACTCCGCGATAGGTTGCGGGCTGGGTTGAAAATCGTTTGCCGTCGTCGTCACTGTTCCTCTGCTTTCTATGGCGCGAAGTCGCGCGTTCTCTCGAATCAATTCCCGCACCGTTGTTTCGTTCATGTCGATCATTTGTGTTGCCCCAACGGGCCCTTGCCTTGCCAAACCTGTCCACACCTTGCCAATGCGTTCCCTGCCGGGTCTAACCCTACGCACGCCTTGCCTCTCCACTCCCGACGTCACCAGCACCGGCCATGCCTCACCCGGCCACACCACACCGGTCCCGACGCTTCCACTCCCCGGCATGCCCATGCATGCCTGCTTTGCTGCTCCGCGGCGTTTCACCGCGACGGAGCTCCTTGCCTTGCCAGTCCGCACCGGACGATGCCTCGCCACGCCCCTGCTCGCCTCACCAAGCCAGGCCGATCCGTTCCTTACTCCGCCGCGCTCGACAACGAGTCGTACGAACGCGCCGAAAACCTTGTGACGTTGAACCGTCCAAACGTGGGGCGGAAGTCTCCGATCCCCACCAGTCGCCCCGCGTTTACGAGCACGTCATTCAATGACGCAGTGTCGATGTACTCGGGTACGAGCACCTGCAGAGTACACTCGAACTTCCAGCCGACACGCATCGCTGGCCGTTCGCGAGTCACCCCCGCACGCTGCACGACTACGCGACGACGGTCGAGCAAGTCCCAGTCTTTCACGCCGAGCGAACACAGCTCGGTCATCGCGACGACGCCGGCTTTGTAAAGATCCATTGCGCTCTTACGAGGGCTCCGTGGATCCTGCCGAAACTTCGCGGCGTGGATCACCGCTTGCCGCACGTACTCACCTGGAACGCAAAGTTCCCCGTCATCGTTGCGGTAGACGTAGCTCTCTACGTTGTCGCTCTTCTTTGCCTTCGACCCCTTGGCGGCCTTCGACTTTGCCGCCACGTCGTCGCATGACCACCGGTGAAAAAGGAAATTACTCACCCCTACGAGCTCCACGTCTACGAGGTACGGGATCCCGCTCTCGATGGTATCTGCCGCGTCGTTCGATGTATTGTTCACATTCTCTTTTTTTGACATCACGTTCTCCCTGTGCGCCGAAGCGCCCTTGCCTGTCCCTGTCGCGCCTTGCCCAGCCTGACCATTCCGTGTCATGCCGAACCGTGCCCATCCCCTGCTCGCATCGCCCCGCCGGTCCTGACCCGGCATCGTCACTAGTCCTCGCCGGGCTCCCTCATCTGGGCCGGTTCCTTGATCACCCCGTCGTCGTCCGCCTCGGGAAGCGCCGGCGCCGAGTCGAGCTTGGCGTTCAGCGCGTTCGCGCGTCCGCCGCCGTCGACAACATCGAACACGACTTGATCGACGTCCTTCGAGAGCGCCGCCTCGAGCGCCTCTTGAACCTCAGGCTCGATCGGAAGGAACTTGCAGAGCCGGCGGATAGCCGTCTTGCGCGCCATTTCGTCGAACCAATCGACCCACGGGCCCGCGTTCGACGCGGCCGAACCCTTGCGCACCTTGTCGATCTCCGCGCGCGTGAGGAATTCCGCTTGGTATCCACCGGTCTTGAACCGAGCGATCGCATAGGCGCCGACGACCTCACCGGCGTCGCCGGTGAGAAGGGGCTCGTGTTCGATCTTCTCCTCGATCCCATACACCACGCGGTAATGGTCGTTCGCACGGACGACGTGCGCACTGAACGAGTCAATCAACTTCGACCGTCGGGCAATTTCCATAAGGCCGCGGTATCCCGGATCGAGGTTGCACTCGTATTCGCCGGTCTTACGGTTCTTCCGCGGCACAAGGTATCCGACGCCACCGAGACCACCGGGTCGAATGCCGAGCTCTTGCGCGTCGAGAAGCGCACGGAGGATCGAAGTCTGTGAACACTTTGCGATCAAGGGCGTGCGGTTCGCGGCGACGAGCGCTGCACGAACGAGCGCTTCGGGCTTCATGGCTTTGTCCGCCACGGAGGAAAGGCGCGAGAGCACCTGAGGGCTATTGAGGAAGTCTTGCAGCGTTCGGCCACCCTTCGGGGTGCCCATCGCCTTCGTGCCAGTCGTCGCGATCTCTGTCGTCATGGTCGTCTCCTTCACAGTGCCCACCGGGGCAATTCGATTTCTTCCACGTCATCGCTCAGCCCAGGGAACACCCCAGCGTCGAGACACTCCTTCATGCGGCTCATGTCCGCGCGGTACTTGCGGCGGCCGGCCGCTTCCGACTCGGGTCCGAGCACGTAGACGCCCACCAAGTAGGGCGGCGTCTTCTCCACGGCGATGAACACGAAGGCGTCCACGGGCTCACCGATCGCCGCCATGCCGGCGGAGTAGTGCTCCTGCTGAACCTCGTACCTGTACTTGCCGCACGAACGGGAGAAGGCTTCGGGGCTCGCGTCCACCGTGCTCTTCAGGTCCACGACGGTGCGAATGTCGCGGCGCACAATGTCGAGGCGACCCTTGCAGGCTAGGCCCGTCTCTTCGTCGTCCCATCGGATCGTTGCCTCGCGGATCCCCTTGCCGGGCTCGAGCAATCGCGCCGCCTTCGGGTGCGCTCGGAGAGCGGCCGTCATCTTGACGATGGTGGCGGCGTCCTCAGCGCTTAGGGCAATGTGGTCTTTGTGCTCTTCCTCCCATGCGGCGCGTTTCGCCTTCGCTTCCTTCGTCCGTCCGTCGCCGAAGTCAGGGACGATCGCATAGGTGCTCGCGAACACGTAGGGCTCGAGCACCGCGCAATGTAGGGCGGACCCGAACGCGAGCGCCGGTGACTCCTCGGAGCGAATGAGGCCATCGACCCACGCCTTGTAGGTCGCGCCCGACTTGTGGATCTGGTCAAGGGAGCCTTTGTTCACGAGGCCCAGGACGCGGCGGTGGTACTCCTCCGCCGGAACGTCCACGTGGAGCCCAGGGGCGAGAGACCAGATCAAGGAAGGGCGCTCGGTGGAAGCTACCCCGACGTCCTCGAGACCAAGGTCTGACGCCATGTCGGCGCCGACCTTGCAGGCCTCAAGCTTGCTCGCGAGAGAGAGCGCCTCGAAGGCGCCTTCCCCGTTCGCGTGGTCGTAGGTCTCACGGGTACGAGCGAAGGCGATGGTGTCGATGTGGGGGGCTGGAAGGCTCTCGGCCGTCGTCGCTTTCATGATTATGAGTATACGCATGAGCAGCGGCTATGCAAGTACGAATATGTGAATGCGAATACTTTTCATGCGGGTACGAATAAGCCGCCGACATGACTTACCTATTTGCGTGTATTGCGCCTCTCCTCGAATGGAGACAGGCTATACCTATGAGCAGTGCCTACGAGTGGGAAGGCGTCGCGCGGTGGCTTCGCGGAGACCGCACCGGGAGCGCTCGGAGCCTCGCTCGGCGACACGAGATCGACGTGTATGCGATCCCCGGTTTACGCCCCCTCGGCGTGCTCGGAAACCAAGGGGATCGCGTCGTCATCGGGTATCGGCAAAGCCTTTCCGAGCCCTACGCGGAGCACTCGATCCGTCACGAGCTAGGACACTGGGCCATGCGCAAATGCGGCGTCACCGATTCGGAGGAGGGCGCCGACTACATCGCGGCGGCGACGGCCATGCCCTCGGCGGCGTTCCTCGCTTGCTTCCGTTCGGTCGGCGACGACCTCCCGCAACTCGCACTACCCTTCGGCGTCACGGAGACGAGCGCCGCCCTTCGACTCGGGGAGCTCCTCGGGGAAGCCCTCGCCGTCGTCGCACCTCTCAGCGTGCGCGTACGAGGCCCGGAGGATTGGGTGTGGCCTGACACCGAGACCGTGCGCCGCTGGGCCCGCGCAGGGCGTCCTGGCCTGAAGAAGACTAGGTTGCGGGATGACCGGCGGCGGGTGGTGCTTCGGGCGATAGCCGGATAGGTGGGGCGCAACAAGCGTCGCGGGGCTACAATGAATCGCATGACAGCGAAGGCTGCTGCGACTGCCGATGTGCCAAAGTTTCAAACGCCGGGAGGCACCGAACGACTCACGGTTGATCAGGTTCGTGAGCTCGTGCGCGTCGGTGATGGCGCCATTCTCGCGGAGGTCCTCGCTCGCTTTCAAGGTATGGCCGCCGAAGAGGCCGCGCGGTCGACACGCCTGGATCAGAAAGCCAGTGGCCTGATGGCGGCGATCGGCGTTTCTACGGTGGTGGCGCTTGGCAAGGGAGATCTTTCATCGCTGCCCAAGTGGGCGCTTGGCGTATCCACGGCCGCGGCCGGCATCGCTCTGTGTCTCGCGCTTTCCGTGTTGTGGGTATCGACTTACCTACGGACGGACGAACGTGCGGTCTTCTCCGCAAGACAGCTTCTCGAAGACTCGAAGACGGCAGACGAGGGCATGCTCCGGTACCAGCGATCCATGCTGATCGCCTATTGGGAGTCGCTGCGGCCAACGGTTGACGCGAACCAGGCCCGCGCGTTGCGCCTTCGGAACGCTCAGGCGGCGTTCGCTGGCGCCGTCCTACTAATTCTTGGGTGTGGTTGCTGGCACTGCTTCACTTCTTAGGTGGTGGAATGCGAATCAGCGCCGGTTCACCCGGCTTACGAATGACAAGCCCGTCGTCACGACTGAGCTTCTCGCGACGTTGATGCATTGGTTGCGCCGGGGGGTGGGCCCCTTCGGGAGGCGGCGTCAATGGCACGGGTCTCCCGACAGGGGCGGGCGCCTTCTTCTTCGTCATAGTTTCCGAGCCCCTACACCGAAGGGGTGATCGGCGCCGTCTTTGCGCGAGCGCCGCCACATGCGGAAGGAGTCTCGAAGCTCGACGAGCCACCAATCGACGCTACTCCGTGCTCCGGCGAAACTCTTCGAGGCGACGTGCTCTAGGAATTCGTCGACCTCGGCAAGCTCGTGACCGTCCGCGTGTACGGCATCCGACCGGAAGGCGGCGATCGCCGCTTCCTTAGGGCTCTGTAGGGCGTCGTCGGAGCTTGCTCCCCCTCCTCCAATGCCGAGGATCTCTTGCCAGTCTTCGCCGCAAAGGGTGATCGCCTTGATCCCTACGGTGAGTGACGTCCCTTGCTTGCCGGCGAGGAAGCGAGAGATCGCGCTTTGGGAGATCCCCGTGCTTGTCGCAACCTCCTCCTGAGAGTTCGTTTCGAGAAGGCGCCTTATGCGTTCACGAATAGCGTTGTTCTGCTCGTCTGTTAGGCGGGCGGCGGGGCCTTGCATGCCCGCACTCTCCACGTGAGCCGATATTCGTTCACGCATAATAACGCTTGCCTCTTTCATGAGAATGCGCATAATCAGACCCATGGTTACCCATGGCGCGGAGCTCCTCGCGGAGCGGATAGCGGAGCGCAAGCTCTCTCAGACGAAAGCGGCGGAGCTCTTCGACGTCACTCAGTCGATGGTTAGCCGATGGCTCGACGGGTCCTGTCGTCCCGACGAGTTCAAGCGTCGAATCATTGCGAGCCGACTCGGCGTGCCAGTGGAAGCGTGGTTCACGAGCGAGGAGCGCACAGAGCTCGCGAAGGCCGACGAATCGGGTGCCGTGCCTGCCGTGTGTGCTGACGACGTAGCCGAATAAGTTTTTCCCCATGCCCTCGGTTTGACGGAACCGAGGGCCTTTGCCACGCCCTCCGATACTGAACCCCCGGTCCCTGAGTCCAATATGCACTGTACACGCTTGCATGATACATACATGACACACTCGGGAAACGCCCCGCGGAATGACTCACCTCCCATGCTGAACAGCAAGGGAGCGCCATTGCTGAACACGTGTCCGAAAATCGACATGTGCTCTACGCGCGCCCCGTGGGGTCACCGATGATCCGCCCCATCGGCTCGGGGTGCCTTCGGTGCGGCCACACTGCGGTCGAAGGTACCGGCTATTGCTCGGCATGCTTCCTCGATCTCCAAGGGGCTCGCCCCTCCGCGATGGATCGCCCCGTCCGACTCGTTCCCCCGCCTCCCACGGTACCCGATCCAGTGAACGCTCCTCCTCACTATCGATCCCACCCCAGCGGAATCGAGTGCATCACGATCGCCGAACACTTCGACTTCAACCGCGGCAACGTCATCAAATACACCTGGCGGGCAGGAGAAAAAAACGACGAGCTCGAGGACCTGAAGAAGGCCCGGTTCTACGTCGACCGTGCGATCGCGAAGCTCGAGCGCGAACGCGCCATCGCCGCCCTTGAACAGCTGGAAGCCCAGGAAAGGGACACGCCATGAACACCGGAGACGTCCTCACAGGGCTCTTCACGCTCTGTCTCTTTCTCTCTTTCGGCGAGGTATTCAAGCGATGACGAAGGTTCACGAGCCGAAGTACACCATCCTCCGCGAGTGCGGCGCGTGCGGTGGCAAAGGTTGGCAGCTTGCCCCTAGCGGCTTCTACGCCGGAGAGCCGATCAAGTGCGCGTCATGCGCCGGCGAGCCCGTCATTGTCGAATGCAGGGACTCGGGCAACCGTCCTCGCCGCATCGTCGGCTTCGAGGCCCGTCAACTCATCCAATCGGGCAAGGCTCGAGCATGACGCTCCTCGAATTCATCCTAGCGGCCATGGGTGCCTTGGCTCCCCATCGTGACCACGCAGCCCTTGCAGGGGCCATTGATCATGTCATCGAAACGGAGGGGTGTCTTGTCAAAGGAGCGGACTGTGAACGACGTAGCGCAGCTCTTGCGACTTTCGTTGCATATCGTGAAAGCGGGTTTGACCTTGGTGCTATCGGCGACAAGGGCCGCTCTTTGTGCGCCTTTCAAGTCCAGAGCACCGACCGCTCCCTACTCACCGACGCGCGAGCGTGCGCGTTGGAGGGATACCGTAGACTGAGAGAGAGCCTCGTCGCGTGCCGTGGTTCGATCGCAGCCTATGCGGCGGGGACGTGCTCCAGCGCTCGGGGTAAGCGAATCGATATCGACCGGAAGCACGGCGCGAGTGAACTCCTACGGAGGATCAAATGATACCCGCAAACTTTTGGGAGCGCGTCGACATGTCCGGTGGTGCTTACGCGTGCTGGCCGTGGATGGGGGCGCGAACGGGTGGAAATGCCGGCGGCTACGGCGCGCTTTCGGTGGGACGTAAAAACGTGAAGGCTCATCGTTTAGCGCTAGCGGCAGCTTCGACCCCGTTCCCATCCAGCGATGCGCTCTGCGCTCTTCATCACTGCGACAATCGCGCATGTTGCAATCCTCTTCATCTGTATTGGGGGACACGACAGGATAACTCCGATGACGCACGGATCAGACACCGCATTGATCATGACAAGAATCGGGGACTGAGGTCCGCGCACTTCGTCGACCTATCCGGCGCCCGATTTGGTCGCATGGTGGCCGAAAGCTTTGATGGGGTTCGATTCACGAAGCTCGGCCGACGATCAGGAGCCCAATGGCTATGCCGATGTGACTGCGGAACAGTCAAGTCAATCCCCTCTCATGACTTGAGGCAAGGAAAGATCCTGTCTTGCGGATGCCTCCGCCGCGATCGGAAGGCCCTAGCGTCTCGCATCTTGGGGGGCAAGTGAACGAGCGCCTGTACCCGAAGGTGAACGAGCCCGCGTGCCCAAAGTGCGGAATGGTGTCGTGCTGCAACTTCTGCGGCAAGTCGATCCGTGAGGTTCGGAAGCTCGTCTCGAGCGAGCGCGGAGCCCTCATCTGTGACGAGTGTGTTGGTATCGCGAACGAGATCATCGCGAAGGAAGGGCTAGCCAAGTGAGCTACGCGCCTCTCGACGTTCACTTCGACGAGCACCGCAAGTTCGCGCGGCTCGAGCTCGAACACTTCGGGCTCATGGCGTGCGCGCTCGCCTACTGCAACCGGGTCTACTCGGACGGATTCGTACCTGACAAGGCGGTCCGGGGCTTCGGTGCTTCCGGCAAGGGCGCGAAGGTCGCCGATCGGCTCGTCTCTGAGGGCATATGGGAGCGCGTTGACGGCGGCTTCTCTGTCGTCGGCTACCTCGAGCACAACCTCTCCAAAGCTCAGATCGAAGAGAAGCGACTCGCGAAGGCCGAAGCGGGAGCGAAGGGAGGCAAGGCCCGAAGCAAACCGCAAGCAGGTGCTCAAGCAGGTGCTTCGTCCGTCGGCACGCCGCGCGCCGAAGCAAACGAGCAAGCTGATCCCAAGCTCTCTCAGATAACACTCTCAGATTCCAACCTTCCCAGAACAAACAACGCGCGGGGGGCTCCTGAGATTTGCTCGGGTTTGCATCCGACCGGAGATCTCTCGCTCGCGGCATGGGCCCGCGACGTGCTCGAAACCGTGCGGTTGACGGCCGGAAAGGCCATTCCTGAGGATGAATTGACGCTCGAATGGGCGCAATTCGTGACGCATCTGGCGAAGTCTCCGACCCTTCGGCCGGTCACGCGCGACGAGTGGCAGGCGTGGGTTTTGGGGTGGGTCAAGCGCTCTCGGGGCACGTCCACGCGAGCCACGCAGCGCTTCGGAAGCCAGGGCACGCCCGTCGTTTCCCCGGAGCTCGTCGCCGCATACGAGGCCGGGATCACCGAGGGCAAGGGCGGCGCCTATGCCATGCCAGCGGGTGCCGAGGGCGAGCTTTTGCGCATCGTCGTGACCTTCGGACGTACCAAGAAAGACGGATCCGAGCGCCCCGCGGAGAAGCTCCCGGCATGGGTCAAGGCGGCCGCTTTCGACTTCGCCGAGGACATCGTGAAGCGCCCCAAAGACGAGGCGCGCTTCTATTCCGCGTTCGCCCCCAAGGGGTGCGTGAAGTGGCTGAACGAGCAAGAGCGCGCGACCGAAGCGCAAAGGACGGGATGACCCATGCAACACACGTACAAAGCCAGATTGATCCCTTCCGACGTCCCGCTCGTTCAGCGTCCCGAGCACAAGGAGCTTGCACGCGGCGTCATGCGACAGACCTATGGGGGTCGTCCGGACATGCCTTGTCCAGGTGCATCGCTCCCGCTGTACGAGGGCGGCACACGATGGGAGAGGGTCTACTGCAAGACGTTCGTGCTTGGTGAAACCGGGGACCTCCTATGCGCCTCGTGCTCCTCGATCGAGGCGACCGCACGCAAGCAACTGAGGGCACGTAAGGAGCTGAACGAGAAGACCACCCCCAAGCGTGGCGGTAGCAGGGATAACGAGTGAGCGTCGCCCTCGCCTATGCATGGCCCCACGTGTACGAGGGACCCAAGCGCCGACGCTACCTGTCGGACGCGGCTCGAGCTATGCGCGCACGTCGCAAGCGTGGAGCAGGACACGCCACCGCAGACGTCACCTACCAGCGTGTCACGACCATCCTCGCAGCACTCGACAGCGGCGCGGTATCGACAGCGCAGACCCGTGCATGGGCGACCCTGTGGGACCTCAGCGGGCAACGTGTCGAGCAGTTGCTCGCCGAGGCAAGGCGCACACGGAAGCGCATTCGGAGGCTTCCCAAGTGATCGACTCAGAGTCACGCGCGGAAAGCGGATGCATTGGCACGGCACACGCCGGGGGCCTAGCCCCCTCTAAATGAGCGGAATGATTGAGTACCTGAGAGGCGCCCCTTCGCTACAAAATCGACCCCCAGAAACCTAAAGCATGCAAACTACACGTAAAGTCACAAAAAAGCCCGCAACGGTCGCCGAGAGGGTTCGGGAGATTGAAGCGGTCATGGCGGCCGGCCTATGGGTCAAGGGCAAGACGGGGAAGGCCTTCGCGAAAAAGTGGGGCGTCACCGTCTCGACGATCGAGAACTACTCCGCCGAGGCGTGGCGGAACGTGTGCGCGGCGAGCGACGACTCGGACAAGGTGCGCCCCAAGATCGCCGGTCTGCTCTTCGTTGCCGCTCAGCGTGCCTTCGACCTGTACAAGTTCGACTCCCTCGCGAAGTGCGCGGACACCCTCTCGAAGGTCACCGGAGCTCGAGCAGCGGAGAGGCACGAGCACGCGGTCGTAATCGCGCAGTTCGACGCGCTCGATCGCCATGGGAAGATCGAATACTTCCGACAATCGATCGCCGAAGCAGAATCCGCGATCGCCCTGCTCGAGGCCGAAGGCGCGACGGAAGGCCAGCTGGTTCAATGAATGCTACACCCCGCGGCGAAGCAACAGCTCGTCAGGTCGGCCGCGCAACGCGTGCTCGCGAAGGGTCGAGGCTTCACCCCTCAGAAGCCGACCGCGAAGCAACAGGAGTTTCTCGACTGTCAGGATCTGGAATGCTTCTTCGGAGGAGCAGCAGGCGGCGGCAAGTCGAGCGCCATGCTCATGGCGGCGCTCCAATACGTACACGTTCCCGGCTATGCGGCCGTCGTCATTCGTCGCACCTTCGGCGCCCTATCGCAGCCGGGTGCGCTTATGGATCGCGCACGCGACTGGCTCGCGCCGACGGCCGCGAAGTGGAATTCGCAAACGCATCGTTGGACGTTCCCGAGCGGCGCGAGCCTCACGTTCGGCTACTTCGATCACGAGAAGCACCGCGATCAGTATCAGGGCGGCGAGTTCGACTTCATCGGGATCGAAGAGGTCACGCAGTTTCCCGAGCAGTGGTATCGCTACCTGTTCTCACGCATCCGTCGCGTGCATGGGAAGGCGGTCCTTCCTCGCATGCGGTCGACGGGGAACCCCGGCGGCATCGGGCACATTTGGGTGAAGTCGCGGTTCATCGACGCGCACACGAAGACGGGAACATTCATCCCATCGAAGCTCACGGACAATCCTCACCTGAACCAAGAGGAGTACCGAACCGCGCTATCACAGCTCGACGAAGTGACGCGGCGTCAGCTCGAGGACGGCGACTGGGACAGCGTGATCACGGACCTCGTCTACTCGCCGCCAAAGCTCACGCACGTGAAGCCGGGCAAGTTCGACGTGTACGCCCTCGGGCTCGACTTCGGCGCGCAGAACGATCCATGCACCTACTCGGTGCTCGGGTACAACCATTCGTCACCGGTCGTCACAGTCGTGAGGAGCTACAAGGCGAACCACTCGCCGAGCGAGTCGGGAGAGGAAGCCTCGAAGCTGAACGAGGAGTTCCGCTTTCGCTTCATGATCGGCGACGAGAACGGGCTCGGAAAGGCGTACGCGAAGGAGATCCGCCGACGCTTCGCGCTTCCTATCGAAGCAGCCGACAAGGAAAACAAGGCCGGCTACATCAAGCTCTTCAACGGAGCAACGGAGCGCGGGGAGATCGAAGTCTACGAGCCCGAATGCCGCGAGCTCGTGCGCGAAATGAAACAGCTTCCGTGGAAGGACGCGAGCCGTGAGGAGGTCTCCGAGGGCTTCGACGACCATTGCACAGACGGCACACTTTACGCGTGGCGCAAGTGCCAAGCGTTCCGGGCGACGCATCAACGCTTCTCACCCGGTGGCATTCGATCCGGATACACGAACCAATGAACCCAAATGACAGCATCCCCAGCGGCGTCCGTATCGCCGTCAACCAAATCCCTGTACGGCTCGACGTCCTCGAGGGCACAAACGCTCGTACGGTTTTCCGCGGCATCAAGACCTTCGAGCACGGCGAGCTATGCCGCGCGTTCGGCCTCGATCCGATCCGCTTCCACTTTGAACTTCCTTCCTCGTGTCGAGGAGTGGGGAGTCTATCTAGCGGCAACCGAGGGAACCTAAGAATCACGGGGTTCGTGTTCATGAACGGACGCACCGAGCCCTACGGAAAAATTACGGAGCTTCGTCAAGGTGACAAGCTCCGAGACTTTGATCCAGCAGACCGAAGAGAGTGGGAGAAATTCTAAATGACGACACAACAGGCAGCGCACCAACAGTACAAGAAACGAACGGGGCTCCTTCAGATCAAGGTCGGAAGCAATCACTTCGTGAAGTGCGCCGACGGCGTGAAGCGGCAGTTCGAGGTCAAGAACGTCGACGCATATCCGAGCGCCACGAAGGTGTGTGTGTGCCTCACCACGAACACGGTCTATCCGACCTATGCGGAAATGTTCGCGGCGCAACCGTCGGCTGTGGAGCTTCGTAAAAGCGAAGAGTCGATCGTGTGGGGGTACTGGTCGGAGGACACCGAGGAATCACTCGCCGAGCTCGAGCACGCGGAGAGGGAATACGAGCTGGCGAAGGCGGAGAATCCTAAGGCGACGCGGCGCGCTGTGAGTAAAGCGAAATCGGTCGACTACTCCAAAATCCTTGGACTACTCGCCGAATACCAAGAATAGGTTTGAACGTGCCCACCCCTCCGAACCAAAACCCGGATCCGTATCGTCAACGTTTGACCGTCCCGACGAACGATCCAGCGTGGCAACCGCCTAGCGATCCATTGAAGGACGTCGCCACGAATGCGCGGATCATCAACCGAGAGATCCCGGTGGGTGTGGTTCAGACGGGGTGGACCATTGCCGAGACCAGAGAGGCGATCGCGTCCCTGGTATACGGAAACTTCAACGCTCCAGCGCAGCTGTGGGACGCCGTAACCGGTGACTCCCGCGTACAAAGCGCGATGCAATCCCGCGTCGGCGGTCTCATGGGGCGCGAGCTCCGACACCAGATCCCCGCCAAGTATAAAGATTCGAGCGTCGCGAAGGAGTGCCACGAAGCGTGGTGCGAGCATTGGCCTTCGATGGCTACCGAGCCCGTCATGCGGGACATGCTCTCTTGGGGTGTAGGCCTCGGGTTCCAGGCATCCCAGATGCTTTGGGACACGACGGGCGAAACGTGGAAGCCGTACCTCGTACCGTTTCACCCGCGCTTCACCTACTACCAGTGGCAGCTCCGGGAGATCATCGCGGTCACGCAAGACGGCCCCACGGCGATCACCGGCGGCGATGGCCATTGGGTTCTTCACGCTCCGAACGGTCGAATCCGTGGGTGGATGGCGGGCGCCGTCCGCGCCATCGCTCCGTGGTGGCTCGCTCGCAACTACGGCCTACGGGACTGGGCTCGATACTCCGAACGCCACGGTATGCCCATCGGCCTCGCCGAGACGCCAAGCGGCGGGGACCCTATCGCCATTGACGCGTTCCGGCTCGCTCTTCAGCAGCTCGGACAAGAAAGTATTCTTCAGCTCCCGCACTCGGACAACCCGGAGTTCGGCAAGTACGATTTCAAGTGGCTCGAGACCGACGGCACGGGGTGGCAAGGCTTCCAGCAATTGATCGCTCAATGCAACGCGGAGATTACGCTTGCCGTACTGGGACAGAACCTCACGAGCGAAGTGAAGGAAGGGAGCTTCGCGGCGGCGCGTGTTCACGCGGACGTTCGACAGGCGATCCTCGAGGCGGACGCGCGCGCGCTTTCGCAAACGATCTACACGCAGATCGCCAGGCCGTTCGCGGCGATCAACTTCGGTGACGCCGACCTAGCCCCGCGCTCCAACTGGGACATCATCCCCTATGAGGATCACAAGGCGCTATCCGATACATTCAACGCGTTCACCATCGGCGTCTCGACGCTGAAGAACGCCGGATACAAGATCACACGCATCGAAGACTTTGCGCGACAGTTTGGCCTAACGCTCGGACCGGCCGGTATCGAACCTACCATTGAGTCGGAGCCAAAAGCGCCATTGAACAGCGACGCCGAGAAAGAGCCCGACGCCACCGAGGCGAAATAGGAAAACCCCGGCAGAGGGGGAATCTCTACCGGGGCAGAAGCGCGAACACGAAAGGAACGAACGATCACACCGTAAAGGATCGTTCGATGAAACGCAAATTCAGAGTCTCTTCGTGCGCGTACGCGCTAGACCCAAAAGCATTCGACTTCATGTTCATGTGCATGGGCGCTCAGGAAAATGAGCTCCTGCCGAACGGCGTCGTCGTCGTGCACATAAGCGGACCTCTCGCGCACCACGCGGGGTTCTTCGACTCGTACGACGCGATCACCGAGCGAGTCGAGGACGCATTTTGCGATGACGACGCCCGCGCCGTCGTGCTGAAAATCGACTCTCCCGGCGGCGATGCGAACGGAGTCTTCGAGGCGAACCGTGCAATCCGTGCCATGCGCGCCGAGTGGCAGAAGCCGCTTTTCGCCTACTCGGATGAAAGCATGTACTCCGCCGCCTATGCGCTCGGATGTGCGGCGGACGAAGTTTGGCTCCCACAAACGGGCGGCGTCGGAAGCGTCGGCGTGATCTGTTCGATTGAAGATCGCACCAAGCAAAACGAGAAGGCCGGAAAAAACATAAAGCTTGTAACCACGGGTGCAAGAAAGGGAGATTCTCACCCCGATCGCGAGCTCACCCCGGAGGTACTTGCGAGCGTGCAAGCCACGGTAAATCAACTCGGAAACGTCTTTTTCGAGACGGTTGCAGAGTGCAGGGGAATCGAAGCAAGTGAAGTTCAGTCGCTCGAGGCCGCATGTTACATGGGCGCGTTCGCCGTAAATTCCGGTCTTGCTGACGCTGTGGGCAGCTGGCAAGAATTCATGTCCTACGTAACGGCATCAATTGCGGAGCCCGAAAGCATGACACCGAAAGCCAAAGCCACGAAGGAGCGCAACGCGCTCGCGGCCCAGATCGAAGCGAGCAATTCGCCGACTGAAAAGAAGAAACTTCTGGCATTGTTTAGCGCCAAATGCGCCGAACTAACCGCATTGAAAGCGTCGACCGAAAAGGCCGCTGACGAAGTGGAAGAAGAAGACGACGCCGAAGAGTGCGCCGAGGAAGAAGCCGAAGAAGGTGACGAGGAAGAGGACGAAGAGGAAGAGCCGGAAGGCGACGACCCCGCGGCCGAAACCTCGAAGGCCTCCGTCAATCAACGACTCGTCGCGGCCGTGCAAAAACTCACGGGTCAAAAGAACGTGTCGGCCGCACTCGGTGCGATCGAGGCAATGCCGTCGATTCGCGAGCAGTCGCGGAACGATCGCTTCGATGCCCTCGTGAACGAAGCGGTATCGTCGAACCTCATCACCCCCGGTGAAGGCAAGTCGTTCAAGTCGCAGACCTCAAAGGATCCGGCGTGGCTCAAGGGCCACCTCTCGACGAAGAAGAAGCTCGCGCTTCGTACTTCGGACGACGGCGCACAGGACGGCAACATGAACGCCCCGGCCCCGACCCTCGACATGCAGGGACTCAGCCCCGATCAGCAAAAGTTGCTCCGCACCGCGGCGCGCTCCGCTGGAAAATCGGTCGAAGATTACACCAAAGAAATCACAAGCAAGGGCGCGCTCAACGGCGCGCGTAGGTTCTAAAAATGGCCGATCGCAAATCAGACCAGTTCGGATCGCCGTCCGAGGTACTCCCGGCGCTTCTCTCCTTCCCTGTTGCGGCGGCCACGTCGCTTTACGGCGGGGACATGATCGGCACCGACGCAAGCGGCAATGCCGTTGCAGCCGGCACCGCAGGATGCGTTCAGATCTGGGGTCGCTGTGAGGCGGACGCCATCAACACCGTGGCGGCCGGCGTCGGCACCGCGGGCGACATTCAGGTCATGGTGCGTCAAGGTGTCTTCGGGCAGCTCAACGCAGCGGGCGTGAACGCTTGCACCGCGGCGGACATCGGCAACATCGTCTACGCCTCCGGCGCTCAGACGGTTTCGCGCACCAACCAAGGTGGCACCCTTCTTGCCGCGGGACGCCTGTACAAGGTGACCACCGGCGCCGTCTACGTGGGTCTCGGTATGCCGAGCCTCTACGATGACGAGGGCGATACGGACACGCAAGACGCTATCGTCATGCGTGCACGAAACATCGTGCTCGGAAACATCGCAGACCTCGCCGCGTACACCGTCGCAAGCAATGTGGCCGTGAACGACGCAACGCTGAACGTTGAGGGGGACATCGTTCTCCTTGTCGCTCAAACGACTGCGGCGGAAAATGGACTCTACCGCGTGGGCGCCGTCGCCACCGGCACCGCTCCGCTTACCCGCGTCGCGATGAAGTCGACCTTCCTTGCCGATCAGCTCGAGGTCAACGTCTCGGTTGGAACCAAGTTCGGCCACACGAAGTGGTTCAACACTGCGGCCGGCACGCTCGGCACCAATGACCCCGCCTTCTACCCGGAGAGCGTCACCGTTTCTCAGGTCCTCACCGGGGGCACCGCGGCTGCGATCACGGGGATCCCGCTTCTCAGCGCAACGAAGTCGAACATCCTCTACACGCGCACGGCTACCGGCGGCACCCTGACGAACACCGTCGGATACCAGACCGTTCCCGCGCCGACCCCCGGCGCAATCGGCACCGCGTCGATCGTCCCAATGGCAGTCGTCGCCGCCGGCACGATTCAAAATCTCGACACCTCCACTCTCCTCGTCACCGTGGTGAACCGCTAATGATCATCAACGCACCGAACCTGTCGCTCTTCTTCACGACGCTCGACACCAATTATTGGAACGCGTTCAACACCACGCCGGTGATGTGTCCGACCATCGCGACGGAGATTCCGACGAGCTCGGAAATCTGGACGGCAGGATGGATCGGATCCCTCGACAAGCTCCGAATTTGGGAGGGTCCGCGTATCACGCGGAGCGCCGCTCCTCAGACCTACTCGGTCACCCCGAAGCCGCTCGAGCTCACGGTAGGCATCGACCGATTCAAGATCGAGGACGACACCTACGGCATCTACTACCCGCTCGCGCAAGGCATGGCGATCCAAGCGAAGAAGTCTCACGACTACGAGCTTCGCGACCTCATGAATAACGCGGGAGCTTGGACCGGACTCGCGCAGAAGTGCGCCGACGGTCTCAATCAGTGGAGCACCGTTCACCCCATCGACGTCTACGACAGCGCGAAGGGTACCTACTGCAATGACTACCGCGGCGGCGTTTCCGTCGACGGCATCACGGTAGGTGGCGCCCTCTCGATCGCGGCGTTCGCGACCGTCTACCAGCAAATGGCCCTCCGGAAGAACCAGAGCGGCGAGGCCATGGGCCTCATGGTCGACAAGCTGCTTCAGTCGCCCATGTTGAAACTCACGGGCGACTCGATCCTGCAAGCGCAGTTCCTCGCGTCCCCGACCATCGGCAACCTCACCGGCCAGGTGGGTTCCGCCGAGAACATGCTTCGCGGCTGGGCCGAACCCCTCACGTGGGGCGACCTCGGCGCCTACCCGAACCGCTGGTACGAGCTCGTCACGAATCAACCCGTGAAGCCGTTCCTCATCATCAACCGCAAGGACGCCGAGTACGTCACGCTGACGAACCCGACGGATCCCGCCGTGTTTGCTTCCCACACCTTCACGCTCGGCGTCGATGCTCGGTTCGCGCCGGCATGGGGCCCCACGTTCTTCTCCTCGATCTCGGGCCCCTCGGAGTAATCCAAGGTGTCGGAGCAGTACGCGACGCTTTCTGACCTCTACACGCACGGCGCCCCCGTGCGGGTGTTCGGTCAGTTGGACGACGCTACGAAAACCGCGGGCCTCGTGTCCGCGTCGGCGAAGGTTGCGACGTTTCTCCGCGCTCGGTACGTCCTCCCGCTCCTCACGTGGGATGACTCGATCGTGGAGGCGACATGCAAGATCGCCACGTACGACCTCCTCAGCGTGCGCGGATACAACCCCGCTGCCGGTGCCGACCCGAACATTCGCGATCGGTATCTCGATGCACTCATGTTCCTCGAGAAGGTTCAGAAGTCGCAAGCGCACCCGGTCGTCACCTCCACCGTTTCCCCCGTTCCTTCCTACGTCGATCAACCCATGGTGATTTCCTCCTCTGTCGTCAACGTCGCCACCGGCGCCACTGCCCTTCGTAGGGGTTGGTGATGATGACCTTCGGGAACTTCGCCTACGCGGCGGGCGCTTCGGGAACGGTCACGCTTCCAGAAGGCGCCGTCGTCGTCCAGATCTACGCACGCTCCACCGCAGGCGGCACCGTCGCAATCTTCGGCGGCACCGCGATCCCAATTGTGGCGGCGACGGACTTCTACCGGCACCCAGCGGGGCACTCCCTTATGGTGTCGAAGAAGACTCCGAGCAACACGATCGTCTTCACGACGACGACTTCCTATTACGTGGAGTACCTATACCCGTGAGCGCGTTCCGCAAGCTCGCTGGAAAGTATGCCGCGATGGGTGTGGTCGTCGGCGACACGGCCAAGGCCGTTGCAACGGACGTCAAAGCGGAGCTCGAGTCTGGATTCTCGCAAGGCAAAGACGCCTACGGAAACGCATGGCCGGCGCTTGCTACGGGCAACGCCTCGCACTTGTACGAGACCGGAAAGTACCGCGGGAGTCTTGACGTTCTCGCGGTTCCTGGCGTCGGGCAATCACTCGTCGAAATGACCTCAGGAAATGCCGCAAACTTGCACGCACGCGACGTCCGAAACGGTCGCAGGTTTCAACCCGCGCGTCCGCTTATGCCCATCTCGGGTCAGCAGCTGCCCACGAAGTGGCAAGAAATCATCGCGAAAAACTACGCGGACAGCATGAGGGATGCGACGAAGTGAAAGCGCTCGTCACCCTCATCTCCGCGCACGTCGTCGCCGCCCTCCTCGAGGGAGGGTACCCCGCGCTCACGGACGGACGGATCCTGCTTGGTCGCCAGTACGTCGCCGAGGGAAGCGCGCCGCCGCGTATTGTCTTCGTGCCCATGTCCGCGGCCTTCAGTGCGAAGGACATCTACAGCGGCACGGGTCTTCCGAGCGCCGCGCAGACTGCGAACCCGAGTCTCGCAACAGACACGATAAACTTCGAGGTGCATTGTTGGGGAGCGTCGCTCGACCAGAACCCCGACGACGACTTTGACTACACGGAAGTCCTGTATCAACAGGTCATTCGCAGCGTGTCGCAGCTCGCTCGAGGAGCCTGCAAGTTCACGAACGGATCGTACACGAACAGCAAAGCGAACGCCGGGCAGATGGTCCGCGACGGCTACGAGTTCGTGTTCGGCGTGACGCTGGATCGCCCCATCACGTCCCGCGTTATTCCCTTCGAGCGTGCGCCTTCGGACGTTGTGCCGGGCATCACTGACACTTTCACTTCACAAGGCCTATCGGGCCCAGGCTGCGAGGAGCCATAAGTCATGCCAACCGGAAATGTAGAGATCACGATTCTCGATGGCGGCGCCGCCGTCGTCGTCCCCAGCTCCTCAGTGCAAGTCGTCATCGGCTGCGCAACCGGTGGCACCGCCGCCGCCATCGTGGCAACTCAGAACGCGGATACGCTCGCGACGAACTTCACGAGCGGCGAGCTTCCGGAAGCGGCGGCACTGTCGACGCTGAAGGGCGCAACCGTTATCGCCATGCGCGCCGCCACGGTCACGGCCGGCAAGGTGCGCGGCTCCGACGCCGCTACGGTCGCGATTGTCTCTTCGACGAACGCGACGCCGATCGTGATGACCACCGCCGCACACGGCCTTTCAACGGGCGCCCTCGTCACAATTTCCGGGCACCTCGTGAATACCGCCGCGAACGGCACGTTCAAGGTCACTGTTCTTTCGTCTACGACCTTCAGCCTAGACGGATCTGTCGGCGTGGGTGTAGGCGGAGCGACCGGCACGGTGCAACCGCTCGGCGCGTACCAGTTTGGAACGGGCACGAGTGAAGTCACTCCGACCGGCGCCGCAACGGACACGTTCTACGTGAAGTTGGTGTGCGTCGCGGGCGGGACCATCGGCGTCACCGGCATCACGTTCAAGCTATCGCTCGACGCGGGGCGCCACTACGGACCCACGCTATCTCTCGGAACCGCGTCTACTTACGTGATCCCGAAGACCGGAATCACGCTCAACTTCAGCGCCGGCACCCTTGTCGCCGGCGACTACATGACCTTTGGAACGGTCGGGCCCCTCACGGACACGGCGGGCGTAATCGCATGCCTGAACGCTCTCAAGGCTTCCCAGTACGGGCAAAACGGTTTTGGCTCGCTTCACATTCTTGGGCCATGGTCCGGCGCGGACGCGGACACGATCAACGACACGCTCGACTCGATCGCCGTGTCGAACAACATCTACACGCGCATGATCTCGACGGCGCGTGACGCGTCGCCACCAGTCATCTACGGCGGCACCGCCGAGACGATGACGACCTACATAGCAGCGGTCGCGCTGGACTATTCCGCCGTGGACGCAAAACGACTCTGCGCGAACGGTGGCTACTACAACATGGCGTCGGCGTACCCGAATGCCGCTTGCGGAGCTCCCACACTTCGGCGTCCCTTCTCATGGTCGCTCGCCGCAAGGCAAGTGCAGATTCCTCCGCAGCGTCACGCCGGCCGGGTTCGTGACGGCGCGATGCCGTTCATCTCGGTGGACCCGACGACGGACCCCACGGATGGGTTCCTATACTACGACAACGAAATCCAAAGCGGATTGAACGAGGCGCGCTTTTGCTGCGCCCGCACCCGCAACGGATACCCCGGTTTCTACGTCGTGCAACCGAACCTCATGAGTGCGGCCGGTAGCGTGTTCGACATCCTGCCGAAGGGCAACGTGATGGACATCGCTTGCGACATCATTCAACAGGTCGGCGCGATGGAGATCAACGAAGACCTCCGGACGAACGCGAACGGCACACTCTTCGTGAACGACGCGCTTTCGATTCAAAGCGCGATGCTCGGTCAGATCGACGCGAACATGACCGCCTCGAAGATGATCTCTTCAGCGGCCGTCGTCGTGAACCAGTCCTGGAACGTGAAGACGACGGGGATCGTGAAGGTCGCCGCGACCATCAACGGCGTCGCCTACGTCCTCGAAATGGACGTTGACGTTGGATACCAAAACCCCTTGGCAGCGAGCTAAAAGCACATGGCAACGACCCCCATAAGTTATCCTCTGATCTCAGGGGTCCGGCACGATTTCTCATCGATCGAGCTCAAGCTCAACGGTCAAATCTTCGTCGGATTCAAGAGCATCAACTACTCGCGCACGCGCTCTCGCACGATGGTCTACGGCAACAGCCCCGACCCCATCGGCAAGACCCGAGGCACGAACGAGTACAGCGCCGACGTCGAGGTCTACCTTGCCGAGTGGAACGCTTTCCAGGACTCGCTTGGGGCCGGCTACGGCGATCAGCCATTCCAAGTGCTCGTCACCTACAGCAACGACGGTTTCGACACGATCCAAGACGTCATCCGAGGATGCACCATCGACGGCCTAGAGGTCTCGCAGTCGCAAGGCTCCGACCCGCTCGTGCGCAAGTTCGACATGTCGCCGCTTAAGATCCTGTTCAACGGTCTCGACGACTTGCTGATCCCTCTCAGCCAGTAGCGCCACGCATAGCACCGGTTGGGTGATGACCTGACCCCGTGGCGTCCCCGGTTGCGCAGACCAGGGGCGCCACACTTCTAACCCAAATAAAGGTCATCACACATGCTCAGCCGAGAAGAACTTCAGAAGTACGAAGACGAATACAAGGGCCGGATCGCACACGTAAAAGGGTATGACGACGCCTGGGAAATCGTACTCCGTCGCCCCGAGTCGAAGGAGTACAAGCGCTTCCGTTCGATGGTCAACGGTGACCGGGCGAGCGACGCGCAGGAGACCCTCGTTCGCCAGCTCGCCGTGTTCCCGAAGGGCGAAGCGCTCGACGCTCTCCTGAACGAGTACCCCGGCATTCCGGAAGCGTGCGGCAAAAGCATTCGCGTGCTCGCGGGTATCGAGGCAAGCGAGCAGGGAAAATAGTTGACGCGCGTCGTGAGTTCATGACGCGCAGTGTCGAGGCTTTCGCCGACGGGCTCGAGGAGGGCGACGAGGCAGCCATGCAAATACTTGCCGAGACCGTCCTTCTTCACCGTGTGTGGCTTCTCTCCAAGATGAAAAAGTAAATGTTCACCGAAACGATCGCACTCGAGGACAAAGTCTCTGCTCCGGCGCTTCAGGCCGCGAAGCAGATGATGGCGCTCGACGGTGCGATTGATAAGACCGAACAGGCCTTGACGCTTGCGGCCGCAACTGGCGGAACATCGAGCAAAAAGTATCAGGCCCTGTCGAAGGATCTCGCCGGGTACAAGAACGCGTTGCTCGCCGTTCCTCCTCAACTCATCGCGGAAGCGAGCGCAGCACAAGCCGCGGCACTGGCCGAGGAAAAGCTACATAAAGAGCAGGCCAAGGCGAAAGGACCCGCAAAACAGGCGGCACTCGCGCCCGTTGCGGTGGACACGAGTGGGCTATCGAAGTCGAAAGACGCGGTTTTTGACGCGGCTAACGCCATGAACGTTGGCAAAGAAACCATTGCGGCGGCGATCGGCGGTATCAAAAAATCCTTTTCCGCGCTTGCGTCGGGCGACATTCAAGGGGCAATCGCAGGCGTCACGGAATCCGTGGCAGGCATGGCGAAGATGCTTGACATGGTTGTACCAGGTCTGGGTCAAGCGGTGTCGACGATTATCACGCTGGCGGGCGGCCTCGCGGGCGCGTTCGCTGGGCTCGTCAAGCAAGGCATGGCGTTCGCTATCGAGGCGTCAGAAGGCAAGCAGGCCATGCTTGGGTTGCTCGGTGCGATGGGCGATGGCGTTACGACCGGCGCGCAGTATGAGGAAATGATCGACGGCCTCAAGAACAAATATGGGATCGCAAAAGATTCGCTTGTTGGCTGGACGAAAGAGCTTCAGGCCATGGGCCGAACGGACGTCGGGCAAATCGAGGACGACCTACTCGCGATCGCATCTGCCGAGGCCATCGTAAAAGGCGGCGGTGCGGCTCTCATTGACTGGACAAAGAAAATAGAAATGGCCGTGCAGGCCGGCGGCAAGATCAAGATCGCAACGAAAGCACTCAAAGACCTTGGTGCGACCGGTGCGAATGTCGGAGACGTGGCAAAGCAAATGGGCATGTCTGTCGAAGACCTGACGAAGGCGCTCGACAAGGGCGAGGTGAACGCCGTGAAGTTCGGCGACGCGCTCAAGGAGTCGATTCAAAAGAAGGGCGCGGGCCCTCTTGCAAAGATGTCGGCGAGTCTCCCGAACCTGAAGAAGTTGCTCGAGGAGTCGATCGGCGATCTCTTCGAGGACATCGACGTAGGTCCCTTCCTCGCGCAAGTGAAAAGCCTATTCGAGATCTTCGGTCAAGGGAAGGCGAGCGGCAACGCCCTAAAGACCGGCGTTCAAGGCGCCTTCCAAGGGATCTTCGACGCGGCGACGAAGGTCGTTCCGTACATCAAACACTTCCTTCTCGACCTCGTGATCTTGGGGCTGAAAGCGTACATCGGGCTGAAGCCCGTCATTCAGTTTCTTAAGGAGCTTTCCCAAAAGCAGGAGGTAATTGACGGATTCAAAGCAGCGCTCATCATGATGGGCGTTGCTATTGCAGTATCGATGGCGCCGCTACTAGCCGTCGTTGCGATCGTGGTCTTGCTGATCGCAACACTCGGTGCACTCGCGGCTATGGGGGCGATGACCACCGCGGCGGTGGTCAAATTCGGTGTGGACGTGTTCAACACGCTCGGCGGTTACATTGCGCAAGCCAAGGCATGGGGCAACGACTTCATTAACGGAATTATTTCCGGTCTCGGTATTGGCCCGATCATCGCCGCCGTAACGAACGTTGCGAACGCCGCAAAGGACACGTTCAAGTCAGTGCTTGGCATCGCATCGCCGTCCAAGGTGATGGCGCTCCAAGGCGGGTTCGTCGCCGAGGGTGTCGCCGAAGGTATCGACGGCGGAGCTCCCGCGGTGGGCAGCGCAAGCGCGAACCTTGCGAAGGCTACCACCGGAGGGTTCAGCGATGGCGCCGACGGAGCGCCCGGCGCGGCGGGTGCGAGCTCGAGCGGCGGCGGCATCACGGTCGAGGCCACGATCCAAATCATGGGCGGCGACAAGCAGACCATGGCGGAGCTCACGGAGGAGGGGATCTCCCTTCTGTTCGAGAAGATCGCACTTCAGCAGGGGCTCGCATAATGGCGTCCGTCCTGAACCCGATTCTCTACCCGGAAATCTGGGACAAGATCTTTATCGGTCAAGTCCAGTCTCCCGGCGTGTGCGAGGTAAAGGGGTTCAGTCGCGCGTACAAGTGGGACTCCAAGGGCGGCAAGGGCTCCCAGGGCGCCACGTCGACCTATGTCGAGCGCCCGGTGTCCACCGGCACGGTCAGGTTTCAGCTTTGGGAAGAGTCTCACTTCGACGAATGGGAACGATTCCAAGCGCTCCTCGAGTTCGACCCCACGAAGAAGACCGTCACGGCGGTGGACCTTTATCACCCGACCCCGGCGAACAACAACATCAACGCGGTCGTGACCGACGACATCGGCGATCTGACTCACGTGGGCAAGGGGCTCTACGAAATCACGGTGACGTTCCGCGAGTACGCGCCGCCGCCGAAGAAGAACGCGAGCGGCACGCCGAGCGGCGCGAAGTCGACGCAAGGCGGCACGACCCCCGGCGCTCCTCCCGATCCTATCGCCGACGCGCAGCAAAAACAGATCGCCGACCTTCTCGCGCAAGCTGGGCAACCGAGCCCACGGAGCGGCCTATGAGCTTCTACGCGTCGCTGAACGGCGAGCAAGTCGTAAAGGCGCGGGTGACCGTTCCCTACTTCGGCGTGTGGACAGCGGACGTGGAGCTTGCGCAAGACAAGGCATTGACCGGCGCCATCACGTTCGTCTTCGGGAACCTCACGATGATCGGCCGTGCCTTCCGAACCGCCGGCTATGGGGGCGCGCGTAGGTTCCTTCTCACCGGCGGCAAGTCGGGTTGGCAGAAGGAGATCCCCGAACAGAACTATTCCGACCCCACCGGGATCAAGGCGTCAACGGTTCTCAAAGACGCGGCCACCGCGTGCGGGGAAACCATCGCGCTCGCGCAAGACAAGACGATCGGAAACTCCTTCAATCGCGCGAAGGAGCCGGCGTCCCGCGTGCTCCGCGCGATCCTTGGTTCGACGTGGTGGATGGATCTTATCGGTGTGACCCAATGCCAGGACCGCACCGTGAAGACTCCCATCGTGACGCCGTTCACCGTGGAGAACTTCGACGGCGGTCTCGGCGTCGCCACAATCGCAACCGAGGACCCCGCGTCCTGGATGCCAGGTCGCACGTTTACGGCGCCGGTGCTTCCCGAATCGCGTTCGCTCTCGGACGTCGTGTTCACGTGCGGAGATAGCGGAAAGTTGAGGGCCGAATGCTTGATCGCTTGATCACCAACATCCGCGCCATCATCCGAAGCGAGTTCCCGAACTACGCCTTCCTCGGCGTGTACGAGTACGCGATCCAGTTCGCGGGCGACACCGTGAACGCCGACCCCGTGGACACCACGATCGGGCTCCCTTCAATAGCGGACATGCGCATGGCGGCCGGTCTCATAGGCGGGACCGTGAAGCCTACCGTTGGAAAGATTTGCTACGTCGTTTTTCTGAACGGCGACCGCACGAAGCCGCGCGTCATCGGAGCCGAAGGAGACGCCGACGAGATCACCGTCAACGCCACCACGTCAATCAAGTTTGGCGCGGGCTCGCTCCCCGTGGCTCGCGGAACGGACATGGCCGGCATTTACCCGATCACCCCATCACAAACAAAGGTGAGCGTATGAGCCTCGATGCTGCTCGTTTGAAGGCCACAATCAAAGCCGCATTCATTGCCAGCGGAGCGGCGAACGTGGCCGTCACTGACACGCTTGCACAAGACCTAGCAACCGCGATCGTGAACGAGGTAAAGCAAGCGACGATCCTACCGACCGCGCTTGTGTGGCCAGGCGGCATGGCCCCCGCGCCCGTCACCGGAACGGGGACGCTCACATGAGCGCCGACCTCGGAACGGACGTTAGTTGCGTCTACGACGCGACTCCTGACATGGCCATGGTGACCGGTCGCCGGTGCCTTGCGGAAGCCGTGGCGCGTCGCCTCATCACGCCGCGCGGTCGCCTCATCGGATCCCCGAACTACGGGTTTGATCTAACGCAATACCTGAACGACGACCTGTCGGCGGGCGATCTGATTCGCATAGCTTCCGGAGCTACCGCCGAGGTGAAGCAGGACGAACGGGTTCTAGCGGCAACGGTAACTATCTCGCTCACGCTTGGCGTGATGCTCGTGAAGATTGCGATCGAGGACGCGGACGGACCGTTCACGCTCACCCTCTCGATCACCGACGTAACCGTGGAGATTCTGAAAATTGCCTGACCTTAGCATCGCTAACCTGATCACCCCCGCGACAACGGTCGAGTGGAACACGCGCATGCTCGCGAACGCCTCAATCCTCGGATTGCCCGTCACCGCGTGGCAAGAGGGGCAGCCGTCACGAACCGTCATCATGGTGAACGCCGCCACGGCAAGCCAGCAAGACGCGCTTATTTCCCTCATCGCGCAAGGCGGGTTCCTCGACTTCGCGGCTACCGGATCCGTCTCGTTCACTGGCGTCGACGGGCAAACTGTAACCGCAAAGGTTACGCCGGATCCCAGCGTCGTCGGCGAGAACCCGACCGGTATACCTGGATGGCTCGATGTGCTCGCGTCGTCCGTTTACAACGTCACGCGCATCGGTGCGGAGTACGCATCGAACGACGAGTATTTTGCGAACACCACCACGAACACCTACGGACCCTACGACGTAGGTACGTTCCACGTCGGCAACCTGACAAGCGGCTCGGGATACTCCAACACGGAGTCTTTCACCATAGGCCCGGCGAATTACGTAGGATCCGGGATTTCGGCGGCAAGCAACACGAGCCCCATCGTCATCACCACGAACGCCGTGCATGGGCTCGCCGGCTCCGAAGTCGTTCGCGTGCTTGGGGTCCTCGGCAACACCTCCGCCAACGGGTTTTGGGACATCGTGGTCCTCAGCACCACGACATTCTCACTAGTTGGATCTGCCGGGAACGGCGCATACACCAGCGGCGGAACGGTCAACGTCTGCTCGAGCGGCGTGTTCGCGGCGGACGTCGCCGGCCCAGATAGCACGAGCTCACCGGGCACCATCACGCAAGTTGTAACCACGCTTTCGGGCGTCACGTGTACGAACCTAGATAGCTTCGTTGGATCCGACTGGGAAAGCAACACGGCTCTCGCGGCACGGTGTCGGCTCAAGATTCAATCACTCTCTCCGAACGGGCCCAGCGGCGCATACGAATACTTTGCGCTCAGCGCGAACGACCTTCTCGCCGACGAGGACCCACCGGTCCGGTTGAGCGCTCCGATCACGCGCGCCCTCACGCGCTCCTCCGCGGTCACGGGTATTCACGAAACGATTGTCGCGAGCGCTTCCGGTGACGTGCCAGGCGTCGCAAATCTCGCCGTAACTGGAGCGACGAACGCGAGCCCCATCGTCATCACGACTGCGACGCACGGCCTCACGACCGGCGACTACGCCAGCATCACGGGTGTCCTCGGCAACACCGCCGCCAATGGTACCTGGAACATCACGGTTCTTTCGTCGACCACCTTCTCACTTATCGGATCCGCCGGGAACGCGGCGTACACCAGCGGCGGCATTGTTCAGGGCGGAGACCTGGGGCAGGTGGACAAGATCATTCAGGCGAACGCGGTACCTGACGACATCACCAACATCACTCAAAGCGCTACGGCGTTCAACGTGGCTATCGCCGCAACGGTCGAAGTACCGCAGGCCCAGGTTTCGATCTACTCGGCGGCCGTGCAAACAGCGCTCGCAACCTACTTCGCCTCTCTGCCGATCGGAGGAATCGACGGGTACCTTCAGTACAACGATGTGATCGGCGTGCTCTTCAATGCGGGTGCGACCTACGTGCGACGGATCCCAGTTCTCACCCTGAACGCGGGAACCGTGAACCTTGCCTATTCCGATCCGCTCGACGTCGCGAAGCTCTCGCCGTCGCCCGTGATCACGGTGCTGGGATACTGACATGTCTCAGCAACGTGACGCGATCAAAGACCTCTGTCCTCCGTGGCTCTCGAAGGGCACGTACGAGAAGTACATGTACAACTTCGGGCTATCCGAAGACGTGCTTCTCGAAAAGATGGATCAAGCGTCGCGGGCGCACATGCCTGGGCAAGGCACCGTAACCGCGCTCCCGTACATCGGTCTCGATCGGGTCATGCCGCAAGGCCCTTTCGAGGCGGATGCCGACTACGCGAGGCGCCTACAGAAGTCCCTCGAGACGTGGCAACGCGCCGGCTCGAGGCGCGCCGTCATGTCGCAAGCCCTCACCTACATCGCCGATTACGAGATCGAAACCGGAGCTCTACGGCCACGCGCGGCGTCCGTAAGTGTGTCGAACGGCGGCACGTGGGCGACGTGGGACACGTACTACAACACGAGCGACATCACGAAGGCGCCCGCACACACGCGCGTGACCCTGCAAAATTGGGACTGGGACGGCAACCTAACGAAATGGTGGCGCGTGTGGCTCATCGTGTTCCTCGCCACTGATTCACCGGTGCAACCGGGGGACACGTGGGGGACCGGAACATGGGGCGACACCTCGCGTTCGTGGGGATTCAATCTCCCCTCCACATTCTTCGACGGGTACCGCGCGCTAGTGCGTCTCTGGAAGAGCGCGAACGCCTACTACCCGTGGCTGATCTTCTCCTTCGACACCTCGGTGAATATCTATTCCCCGAACGTTCAAGGCGCGGAGTCTACGTGGAAACGGTGGAGCACAAACGTGGGCGGTTGCATGGTCGCGTCGCGCCCGGCCGACTCAAGATTCGTGGATGGTACAGGTATTTATGATGCAAATTGCAGGATTCCGGTAAGAACATGAGCACTCCCTTCAGCGGCGATCCGTCCCTTGTCTCGAACGCTTTGTCGCGCACCGTAACGGATGCGACGAACGCAAGCCCCATCATCATCACGACATCCGTCGCGCACCTCTTTTACGACGGGGACACCGTTACCAATAGCGGCATAACTGGCAACACGGCCGCAAACGGCGTGTTCGTTATCACGGTGCTCTCGTCGACAACGTTCAGCCTCAACGGGTCTACTGGAAACGGGGCCTACGTGAGCGGAGGCACGAGCGTCGATGTGTCTTTGACTCCTGGATACACCATCCCTTCCGATGCTGACGCGCTCGACGCGGCTAGCGTGAACGTCGCGCTCGAGGTGATGGGCGATCGCACTCAGTTTCTGAATCGGCAAGCGGTCACGCAGCCGGCCACGTGGAGCTTCACCGCATCGACGACAGTTATCGTGCCAAAAACAGGCGTATACGAGTTCGATTGTTTGGGCGGCGGCGGCGGCGGCGGCGGCGGTCGGGACGGTGTATCCACAGAAGGCGGCGGTGCTGGCGCCGCGGGCGGTGCTGGCGCACGTATGCGGGCACGATCGCTCCTTGTTGCTGGCGCGGTGCTTACGCTAACCGTAGGCGCGGGTGGTGCGGGTGGTGCTGCTAGCGCCATTGGCGTTGTGGGCGGAGCGTCGATTGTTGCTGATGCTGGAGCGGTGGTCCTTTGTAAAGCTTTTGGCGGGGGTCCTGGAGCCCCCGGCGGAGCGGCTGGAGCAGGGGCAACAAGCTACGTGCGCGGCGGAACGCCGGGATCTCAGCCCACGACCCTACTTCTCGCCGGCATCACGACCATCACGGATTCAACACCAGGCCGCGGAGGCTATGGGCGACGTGTACCGTTTGCATCCCAGCCGTATTCCACGGACGCGACAAGCGGCGGCGGAAATTCATCATGTGCCCTCGGCGGCGCGGGAGGTGTGGACGGTGCCCTAGCTAGCGGCGCTGGCGGTGGAGGGGCAGGCGGTGGCGGCGCGGCCGAATGGATCGGCGGCGTCGGAGGCGCGGGCGGAAATGGCGGAGCGGGTGGCGCGACACTTGGCGCCACGGGAAGCAACGGCGTAGCGGGTTCAGCGGGCACGCTTGGCGCTGGCGGCGGCGGGGGCGGCGGCGGCGGCGGCGGCGGCGCCATGGGCGGAACACCAGGCACGGGCGCGGCAGGTGCGGCAGGTGGCGGCGGGGTCATTCAAATGACTTACCTAGGACCGGTGGGATCATGAACCTCGAAGAGCTTGAGCGACTTGAGGCCGAGGCTACGCCAGGACCATGGGGGCCTGATCACGGACGCGTCAAGCCAGAAGACGCGAGGCTCATAGCCGTCTTGAGGACCGCCGCTCCGGAGCTCATCGCCTCAACCAAAGCGGGTCGCGCCCTCGCGTCAAAGATGCGCGAAGCCCTCGCGGACTATGAAATGGAAATAGCAAAATGAGCTGGCTTGACACGTTTTTCACGAGCAAAAACTACAACACCGTCCAAGACGAAGGCGCCGACATTGCGCCGCAACCGGTGCTCGACTTCACGGGCAGCGGCGTAGCGGTCACGAACGACCCCACAAACTCCAAGAGCATCGTCACGATCACCGCGGGCGGCACGACACCGACCGGAACGGGTGTGCGCAAAGTTGTAGCCGGCGTCGAGCAAGCGGCGGCGTCCACGATAGTCGACGCCGACGTGAACCTGTCCGCGGCGCTAGCCGTCTCGAAGCTCGCACCAGGCACGAACACCTACGTCCTTACGACAACGGGCGGCGTTGCAGTTTGGGCAGCGCCTTCAGCGTTCACGCCACCCACCGGCACCGGCGTCGCGCTCGTGTCCGGCGGGGCGCTCGTCGGCGCCGCTGGCGCCGTGAACCTCGCGAGCTCTACCTACGTATCCGGGATTTTGCCGGTCGCAAATGGCGGTACCGGGCTTAGTTCTCTGGCCACGTTCGCGACGTTGACGGGCTCGGAGACCTTCACAAACAAGACGCTCACGAGCCCGGTTGTCAACACCCCGAATTTCGGATCGAGCCCGATCGCGACGTCGGGTTACTTCGCGACGAGCGGTAACGTGTCGACCGTGGGAACCGTGCGCTTCGCCCACGGCGATAAGATTTGTTACCGCAACGGCGGCAACAGTGCCGACGCGACATTCATGCACACGAACGCCGATACACTTTATATCGGACTAAACAGCACCTTTACAGACACTGCGTTCAATATCATTCAGTGCCCATCGAACGCGCAGTACATCGGCGTCGCGTCGAACTATTTCCTTATCATTACAAATAACCTGCTCGAGGTGAACGCTCCTGTACTTGGCTACAACGGCGCCGAGTTCTGCGTCCACGGGGCGGTGGTTTCGTCGATGACAGACGCGAACTACACGGTCCCTTCCGGAGAGCGTTCACGCGACACGGTAACGGTTACGACCGTCTTGTCTGCCGGACGCACAATGACGTGGCCACACCCAAGCTCGATGGATCGAAGCTACAAGAAATTGATCTTCAACTCCGACACGACGCAGACACTAACAATCTCGACGGGCACGGGCACCACGAAGACCTTGGCGACGGGTCTTGCGCAGTGGTTCGAGTTCACCACCGCCGGCGTTCGCTCGGCGAGCGCGACATTCACCCCATGACCATCCAAGCCTTTATCGCGCTCGCGGCCTTGTGCGTCACACTCATCATCACATTGATGGGCGCGACGTGGAAATTCGCCGCAATTGCGACGACGCTCGGCGAGGAGTCGAAACAACTTCGCGAACGGATCGGCTCGCTCGATACCGCGCTCGTCGCCCTCAATACGATCCCGCTCCTCGTGCAGCGCGTCGAGCAGTTGGAAAAATTGATCCACATGATCCCGCGTCTACAAACCGACCTGGCGCTAACGCGGCGCGACGTTGACAGCATCCGTCCGCGACAGTCGTCATCTCACGAATTTGGAAAAATCGACCCATGAATAATAAGTACCTCGCCTTCGTCGAAGCGCACCCGGCCTTCGTCTCCCTGATCCTCATTCCGATCGCGCTAGCGGTCTTCAACGGATTCACGCGGCCACGGACTCCTGAGGAGTACGCGGCGCTCCCCCCGTGGTTCGCTCGGTTCTGCAAGTTCATGCGCGCGTTCGGTCCGGTACCGCAGAAGATCCTCGAGGCTATGAAGCCGTCTTTGCCAGCGGCCGCGAAGCGCGCAAGCCTCGCCCCGCCCCCCATGCCCAGCCCGTTCTCGGCGGTCGAGAAGGCGCTCGAGGGCCTAGGGCAGGTATCGATCGAAGTCGCCGACTCCACGCCTTCCACGCAGCCGGAAGGCTCCACGATTCCCGTGCCCCCAAAGGATCCACAATGAAGCTACACCCCATCGCAATCTCACCGTTCGTTCTCGTTTCCCTCGCGGCAGCCTCGTGCGCGGGCCCGTCCCCCTCCTCGAAGGTCGGCGCCGAGCTCGAGCACCATGCGGGCTCCCTGCTCGACTGTCGCGCCCAAGGTCGCGCGGCCGCGGACGCTGGCAAGGAAGCGGGCTACGCCGCCTACGAGGCCTGCAAGGCAGAAGCGGGGATTCAATGAATCCGATCGCCGCTCTCACCGCCGCCCTCGCCGCAGGGTTCGTGACCGAAGCGGAGATCGAGGAGCTGATCGCTCGAGGCCGAGCACGTCGAAAACAATCCACCCTCGAGAAGGTCGCCAAGAAGCTCGATGAGGGCATGACCGAAGAAGCAATCCTCACCGCATTGGAGCAAAAGCAATGAGCCTACTTGAACTGATCCCGTCCGCCGCGAAGGAGGTACTAGGCCTCATTGCAAAGCACGCCCCCGACAATATCGCCCCCTACGCGAAGGAGCTCGGCGCCGTCGCTGACATCCTAGCCGACGGCAAGGTGACCGAAGACGAAGTGATTCAGTTCGCGAAGGACAGCATGACCCTCGCGAGCGACGAGACAATGAAGAAGGAACTAGGACTATGATTTACACGAAGGATATTTCTGACGACTTCTTCCCGAAGATGAAGGCGATCGCCGAAATGCTCGGCGCCGATCCGCTCCACATGATGGCGGTTATGTACTCGGAGAGCGGTTGCAGCGCGAAGGCGCACAACGACAACCCGAAGAACCTCGAACCAGAGAAGCGCTGGAACGCCTCGGGCCTGATTCAGTTCATGCCCCCGACCCTTCATGGCCTCGGGTACAGGGCAGGACATGCGGCGTTCCGTGCGCTCACGGCGACGCAACAGCTCGACTACGTGGCTAAGTATTACTCGCAGTTCAAAGGTAAGCTTGGGAGCATCGCGGCACTCTACGTCGCGACGTTCCTACCGGCGCTCACCGCGAACGCGGCCGATCCTGCGTTCGTCCTCACCGCAAAGGGCGGCGTACGTGGCTGGGCCTTCGGACCGAACGCGGCATTCGACGCCGACGGCAACGGGCAGATCACCGTGAAGGAGCTCGACGACGCCGTACAACGGAACTGCAAGGGCAACCGTTGGGCGGAGCTGAAGGCGCGCCTCACCGGTGAAGGGATCGAGGCGCAACCGCCGGCGATCATCCACTCGAACGAACCGATCACCACGGTCCGCGGGCTCCAATGCGCGCTCTCGGATCTGGGCTTCGACCCCGGCCCCATCGACGGGCACGGCGGACCGAAGACCACGGCGGGCGTGCTCGCGTTCCAGGAGTCGAAAGGCCTCACGGCGGACGGCATCTACGGACCGAAGACGAAGGCGGCGCTTGCGGCGGCCATCGACATCTTCCGCAAGGGCAAGAAGAGCGCGGCGCCACCGGCCGCGGAAGAGCAGAAGGCGGCTAAGGCTTAGAGTTCACCACGCTCGATGGCGTCGGCGGCGGACCAAAGCACAAATACGTGTTGATCGTCCACGTCGATCGGCTCACGTCCGCCGGCGTATTGTCGCAAAGCCGCAACGATGCGGGCGCGCTCCCCCTCACGGCCCGCATCCCTGTCGCTCATCATCCACGCTCTGGCATTGTCGGTCGTACACTTAGCGTAAAAACGCCAGCCCTTAGCTTGCTCACGGTAACCATCCGCCAGCGCACGCAGCCGGCGAATCGTGCGGGCTTTTGGCGGGCGATGGTGCGATAGTCGGCGTATTCGGATGGGCTGAGGTCGCCTGTAATCATCGCGGTGAACTCCTCCGGCGCCAGCTGAATCGCTGACAAGTCTGGCTCGCGATGGAGAACGCAATTCGGACACGCCACGTCCTCGGTGTGAAAGCATGCGTCACTCATCGCCCGGCCTCCTTCGTGGCGCGTACCATGCGCAGTCGATTGCCAAACATGTTCGCCGTGTAG
>JACDJC010000641.1_pt1 | contig 38909 bp, 20 predicted proteins | sample 7454191 | NCBI WGS metagenome assembly JACDJC01 (sample SAMN14253291, study PRJNA609438) | sludge metagenome | isolation source: sludge after 25d culture with pyrite and EDTA | collected 2018-12-20
CCGCCCTACAATTGCCGCGCCGTAGGGCGGGCACTGCCCGCCGGCTCTTGTCGCGGTATTTAATCGAGATGTGACCAGGAGACAGTGCGGGTGAGAGGGGGCCTTTACCGCTGAGCGTTGACCCGAATCGGTTGCCTCAAACGTCACCCACGCATTCCGTGTCATCGTGGTGGCCGTGGAATAATCGAACCTGAGCCGACGGGAGCGAGGTCAAGCGTGGAAAGCCATCATATGTTGCAGACAGCGGTGGTGTTCCTGCTGGCCACGGTCATCATGGTGCCGTTGACCAAGCGCTTCCGCCTCGGCGCCGTGCTCGGTTACCTGGTGGCCGGGGTGGTGATTGGGCCGCAGTTGCTGGGCATGGTCAGCGATACCGAAGGGGTCGCCGCGATCTCCGAGTTCGGTGTCGTGCTGATGCTGTTCGTGATCGGGCTGGAGCTTTCGCCGCAGCGGCTGTGGGTGATGCGCCGTCCGGTCTTCGGCACCGGCTTGCTGCAGGTGCTGGCCAGTACGCTGGCGATCGCGATGGTGGCGTATTACCTGGCTGACCTGAGCGGCAAGGCCGCCGCCATCGTCGGCGGCAGCCTGGCGCTGTCGTCCACCGCGTTCGGCTTGCAGATTCTGGCCGAGCGCAAGGAGGCGGGCTCGGCCTACGGGCGCCAGGTATTCGCGATCCTGTTGTTCCAGGACCTGGCGGCGATTCCCTTGATCGCCGCGGTGCCGCTGCTGGCCGCGTCGACGGCAACGCATTTCGACCTGTTCGGTATTCTGCGCACGGTCGGGATGATCGTGGCGGTGGTGGTCGGCGGCCGCTACCTGTTGCGACCGGTGTTCCGCTTCGTGGCGAAGGCCGACTCGGTCGAGGTGTTCACCGCCACCGCGCTGCTGGTGGTGATGGGCGTGGCCTGGTTGATGGAGCTGGCCGGCGTCTCCGCGACCCTGGGCGCGTTCCTGGCCGGCATGCTGCTGGCCGATTCAGAGTACCGGCACGAACTGGAATCGAACATCGAGCCGTTCAAGGGGCTGTTGCTGGGGCTGTTCTTCATCAGCGTGGGCATGTCGATGGACCTGTCGTTGCTGTGGCACCGTCCGATCCTGGTGCTCGTACTGGTAGCGGCGCTGCTGCTGCTGAAAGGCGTCTTGCTGTGGCCACTGGGCCGGTTGCTGGGTCGACTCAACCGCGCCGACACCTTGCGCCTGGTGGTACTGCTGGCTTGCGGCGGCGAATTCGCCTTCGTGGTGTTGCGGCTGGCTGCCGAACAGCAGCTGATCAACATCGGCCAGCGCGATGCGCTGATCCTGGCGATCACCCTGAGCATGGCCTTGACCCCGCTGCTGGTGGTGCTGGCGGCGAAGGCACTGAACGTGCGACCGAACAAGCCGGTGCGCGAGTTCGACACCATCGACACCAGCCCGCCGCGGGTGATCATCGCCGGCTTCGGCCGGGTCGGCCAGATCATCGCCCGCGTGCTGCGCGCGCAGGGTATTCCGTTCGTGGCGCTGGAGCATTCGGCCGACCAGGTCGATGTCTCGCGACGTTTCGGCTCGGTCAACCTGTTCTTCGGCGACCCCGGACGGCCGGAACTGCTGCGTGCAGCGCAGGCGCGCACGGCCGAAGTGTTCGTGCTGGCCACGGATGATCCGGAAGCGAACCTGCGTACCGCCCGACTGGTCAGGCGGCAGTATCCGCACCTGAAGATCGTGGCCCGCGCACGCAACCGCCAGCATGTGTTCCGCCTGCTCGACCTGGGCGTCGAGGATCCGGTGCGCGAGACCTTTCATTCAAGCCTGAAGATGACCCGCAAGACGCTGGAAGCATTGGGCCTGTCACACGAATTGGCGGCCGACCGGGTCGAACGCTTCCGTCGCTACGACGAGGATCTGCTGCAGGAGCAGGCGCTGGTCTACGACGACGAGGCCAAGCTGATGCAAAGCACTCGCGACGCCCTGGTGGACTTGCAGCAGCTGTTCGAGGCCGATGCGGAGCCGGGCGCCGAGCGCGAGCGCAAGCAGGGTCTGGCCGAGCCAACCAGTCCTGAATGATCCGCCGACCCGCCTTAGTCGGCCGGCTGCGCCGGCTGGCGCAATGTCTGCCGCACGCTGGGGATCGCCTGGCTGCGCGCGCCCAGTTCATGGGCGATGTCCACGAAACCCAGCTGCCGCGCCACGTCTGCCGCGCTGCGTCCGAACGCGTCGGTGGCCTGGCGATCGGCGCCCCGCGAGAGCAGCACCCGCGCCGGCGCCAGCAGGGCGTGCATGGCGCAGGCGTGCAGCGCGGTGACTCCGCGCTGATCGGCGTGCCCGACCAGGGCGCCAGCATCCAGCAGCAGCGGTACCAGCGCCCCGAGGTGGGTGGCGTCGCCATCGCTGCCGGGCGGCAGTTGCGCACCCAGCAGCAGCAGCAACGGGGTCTTGCCTTCGCGGTCGGCGTGGTTGATGTCGGCGCCGCGCTTGAGCAGGCCATCGAACTGGCGGCGCGCACGCAGGCTGTCGTTGTGTTCGAAGCCGAACTGGGCGGCGGCATGCAGCGCGCTGCGGCCCGAGGCGTCCACCGCCTTGACGTCGGCACCCGCCACCAGCAGCTGTTCGGCGATGTCCGGGTAGCCCAGGGCGGCCGCCACCATCAGGGCGGTGGCTTCGTTCGGCAGGCGCTGGTCGACCGCGACGCCACGCTGCAGCAACAGGGTCACCAGCGTCTCGCGCCGCGCCGTCACCGCCGCGACCAAGGCCGTCACTCCGCTGTGCGATGGCAGACTCGGGTCGGCACCGGCATCGAGCAGGCAGGCAGCCACTTCGCGATGTCCGGCGCCGCAGGCGCGCAGCAAGGCGGTGGCACCTTGGTCGTCGCGGGTGTCGACGGCGAATCCGAGTTCAAGCAGGCGTTGCACCGCGCGCAACGCGCCCGCCGCGGCGGCGGTGGGCAGATCCTCGCCACGCAGCGGGCGATGCGGCAGCGGCCAGTCGCGCCAGTTCAGCCAGCGCTCCAGTGCAGGGTGTTCCAGCGCCAGTCCCAATGGGGTTTCGCCATGGGTGTCGGCGGCCTCCGGGTCGGCGCCATAGGCGATCAGGCTGCGTACCAGTGGCAGTGCGGCGGCACCGTGTTCCAGCGCGGCGAACAGCGGCGTGCGCTGGGCATTGTCACGGGCATCGGGATTGCAACCGCGGGCCAGCAGGGCGCGCAGCAGTTCGTCGTGCGCATGGCTGGCAGCCAAATGCAGCGGTGTGCGTTCGCTCGCATCCGGGCCGAACGGATCGGCGCCGCGCTCGAGCAGGTTCAGGGGCAGGGCCGTGCCCCGTGCCGCGCTGCCGAGTTGGGCCAGGGCCAGCGCCAGCAAGCCGGCGCCGGCCGGGCTGGCGCCCGCGTGGAGCAGGTCGTCCACGGCTTCGGCGGCATCCGGCAGGTGCTGCAGCAGGGCGTCGAACAGGCGCCGGCCCAGTGGTGGCGGCGCCACCGCCTCGTCGGTCTCGGCATCATCAACGCGGGGGGCTTCGAGGCGGGCTTCGGGGTCCAGGCCGTGGTCGAGCAGCCAGCGTCGGGCGGCACCGAGGCCGGGCGTGGCCAGCTCCAGGTAGAGCTGGGCCAATTGCGCCTGTGGCCATGCCTTCGTGCGTTCGGCAAACGCGGACACGTTCGCCCAGTGGCCGAAGCGCAGCGCGTCGAGCAGATGCTGTGGCGTATCGGCGCCCTCGCTCAACAGGTCGTGGCTGAGGTTGGTGGGCAGGGCGGTATCTGGATCCAGCAAGGCGACCAGATCCCAGCGCCCGGCGGCCGTGGCGTGGTCGAGTGCGCTGCGACCATCGCTGCCCGGGGCCTTCGCCTCCGCCCCCAGCGCAAGCAGGGCGCTGATGGTGGCGCCGTCGGCGTGCGGCGACTGGCACGCCAGCAGCAGCGCATCGCGACCGTGCTGGTCGCGGGCGAGCGCATTGGCCTTCGCTTCGGCCAGGCGCTGCACGATGCCGCTGGCGCCGGCGCGGGCGGCTTCCATCAGCGCCGTGCTGCCGTGTTCGTCGGCCAGTTTGAGGTCCGCGCCAGCCTCGCAGAGTACGCGGGCGATCTGTTCGTGACCCTCGGCAGCGGCGGCGAGCAGAGCGTGCCGCTTGCGCGCGTCGAGGGCGTTGACGGCGGCGCGATGCTTGAGCAGCAAGGTAACGCCGGCAGGGTCATCGTCGGCAATGGTGGCGGCCGCGACCAGCGCCGGTTCGCCTCCCGCCGGGGCGGGCTTGGCGCCGTGCTCGAGCAGGAATTTCACCAGTGGCCAGTTGGCGGCACGACAAGCCGTGGCCAGTGGGCTCAGGCCGGCCTGGTTCAGCGCGTCGATGGGTGCGGCGGCATCCAGCAGCATCGCGGCCACGCCGGCATCGGCGCTGAGCACGGCGCCGTGCAGCGGCGTGTTGCCGTCGGTATCGGCGACCAGCGGGTTGGCGCCATTGGCGAGCAGGGTCATTACCGCCTCGGCGCGCCCGTGCCAGCTGTCGCGGGTGGCGGCGAGCAGCGGCGTGATGTCGCCGCTGGCGTGATTCACATCTGCGCCACGGGCGATCAGCGCGCGCAGCAGGCGGGTATCAGGCAGCAAGGCCGCCAGCATCAGTACCGGGCGCTGGTCGCGATCGGCCGGGTCCGGGGCGGTGTCCGGATCGGCGCCGACTTCGAGCAGGGCCAGCGCGCGTTCGATATCGCCGTCGCGGGTGGCGGCGAGCAGAGCTGCGGCCTGCTCGGGGGTACCGGCGACCCGCTCGCCTTCGGTCAATACAGGGCGCGGAACGTTGGCGGCCGCCTGGTCCTGGTCGGCGCGACGGAGCGGTGGATGCGGCTCGCACAGCAGCGCGCGCAACGTGCGGTTGGCCACCACCAGACAAGCCAGCGGCAGGATCAGCAGCGCATAGATCGCGAGTGCGGCCACCCGCATTTCCTCGGGCAGCACACCGACCAGCCCGGTCAGTGCGATGGTGCCGAAGGCAAGCACCAGCAAGGAGAAGGCGGCGGGCAGGAAATGGCTGAAGAACCGCTCCTCGCGCGACAGGTGGCGACCGAAGGCCATGCTGCGCAAGGTGGCAGTGAAGATCCATGAACCATCGGACTGTGGCGGGTAGGCGTCATCCCACACGAAGACCAGCCCGAAGGCCGGCCACAGCCGCCACAACGCCACCAGCGCCAACACCAGTGCCGCAGCCAGCAGCAAGGTCGCGCTGAGGCTCGGCGCACGGCTCAGCTCCAGCATCGGCCAGGCGACCAGCACGAATACCAGCACGGTGAAGCCGGTGAACATCACCAGATGCGCGGCGCCCCGGCGCAGCACGGTGCGGGTGAAGCTGGGTTCGGGATCGAAACCGATTGCATGGCAGATCGCCGCCATCGTCAGCGCGTTGGCCAGCAGCAGCGGAATCAGGGTCAGCGGATGGGTTGTCAACCCGGCAACGGCGACCGCCAGCAGGCCGGGAACGAACCAGGCCAGCGCGTGCAGGAAGGGAGGGCGACGACGGGATTTGGACTGGGTCATGGCGGCAGTATAGAAATCGTTGGCTGTGCAGACGGTAACCTCGTGTTAACTGCCGTGTTCGTCGGCTTGCGGGCACGGACCCTATCCGTCACGGTCGTCATGCAACGTTTGGTTGTAGTCGAGCTGATTGGCGGCAGCCAGGGTTTCCCTGGGCGGCAGTTGCAGATGCCAGCCCTGCGTGTGCAAGTGATCGATCACCTGTCGGGTGTCTTCTGTCGGCAGTTTGCGCTGCACGTCGAGATGCACCTCCATCACGAAGCGCAGCTCGCCCAGCATCAGTGCCAGTGGCTCCGGCAGCACGTCGAAGACATCGCGTTCGGCCAGCCACAGGTAGGTGTCGACCTTTTGCAGACTGGCATAGACGAAACATTGCATGACGACACCCATCGTGGCGCGCTGCCGGCAAACCGCGGCACAACGCGGAGGGTAGCAGGAGCGCGGCCTGGCCGTGCCGCCTCAGCCGTGCTTCAACAGCAGCTCGACCATCTTCCTGAAGCGTTTGCCGTAGGGCGGATTGAGCAGGCCGACGCCGTTGAAGCGGGCCTGGCGAAACACCGGTTTCAGGTGGCTGAACGTGCGAAAACCGGCCTCGCCATGGTAGCCGCCCATGCCGGACGCACCGACGCCGCCGAACGGCAGGTGCTGCTGGGCGATGTGGTACAGCGTGTCGTTCACGCTAACGCCGCCGGCGATGGTCTGGGTCAGTACCTGGTCGATGCGTGCCCGATCGGTCTCGAACAGGTACAGCGACAGCGGGTGCGGATGCGCCGCCACGTAGGCGATCGCCTCGTCCAGTGAATCGTACGGGACCAGGGGCAACAGCGGCCCGAAGATCTCCTGCTGCATCACCGGCATGTCGTCGCTGACGCCGCTGACCAGTTGCGGTGGCAGCAGGCGCCGCGCCGCATCCTCGCTGGCGTCGCCCAGTGCATGCACCTGCGCCCCGGCGGCCAGGGCGCTGTCGCGCAGGCCGACCAGGCGCTGGTATTGGCGATCGGAGACGATGCTGGCGTACTGCGTGTTCTGCTGCAGCTGTGGATACAGCTGCGACACCGTGCGCCCGGCCAGCTCGATGAACTCGGGTACCTGTGCACGCGGCAGCAGCACGTAATCCGGAGCGATGCAGGTCTGCCCGGCATTGACCAGCTTGCCGAGCATGATGCGCTCCACCGCATGTTCCAGGCGCGCACCGGGACCGATGATCGCCGGCGACTTGCCGCCCAGCTCCAGCGTGACCGGCGTGAGGTTGGCCGAGGCCGCGCGCATCACATGGTGACCGACCGCGGTGGAGCCGGTGAACAGCAGGTGGTCGAAGGGCAGCGCCGAGAACGCCTGGGCCACCTCGGCATCGCCGGTGACCACCGCGACCTCGTCGGACTTGAAATACTTGTCGGCCAGTTCGGCGAACAGCGCCGAGAAGCGCGGAGTGAACTCGCTCATCTTCACCATCGCGCGATTGCCGGCGACCAGCGCGTCGACCAGCGGGCCGGCGGCCAGATACAACGGGTAATTCCATGGCACGATGATGCCGATCACGCCCAGCGGCTGCGGCCGCAGCTCGGTGCGTCCGGGAAGGAACAGCAGGCCGGCCAGTCGCCGCTGCGGTCTCATCCAGCGTCGGCCTTTCGCCAGGGCGTGGCGGATCGCCGAGAGGCTGGGGAAGAACTCCAGCAACTCGGTTTCCTCACGCGGGCGGCGACCGAAGTCGGCATGGATGGCTTCCACGATGCGCTCGCGGTTCTCGCGCAGCATGGCATCCAGCTTGCGCAGCCGGCTCGCACGGGTCGCCCAGTCCGGCATCGGCTGCTTGCGCTGCGCGGTGCGCAGTTGCTGCAGGCGGTTGGTGAGGTCGGTTGCGGTAACAGTCGTCATGAGTGTCACTCGTGTCAAAGTCTGCAGTATGCCTCGACACGGCTCATGTTCGCGTGCAGACGGCCTGGCTCCGGCATCGGGCACTTTGCCACCGCCTGCCGGGTCGGCGCTTGTGCGGCGCACAAGCAACCGGCTGCGTCCGGCTCCCTACTCGCCGATGGTCAGCAGCGAGGCGTTGCCGCCGGAGGCGGTGGTGTTGATGGTGACGGTGCGCTCACCGGCGAAGCGCAGCAGGTAGTGCGGGCCGCCCGCCTTGGGGCCGGTACCGGACAAGCCTTCGCCGCCGAATGGCTGCACGCCGACCACCGCGCCGATCTGGTTGCGGTTGACGTAGCAGTTGCCGACACGCGCGTGCTGGCTGATGTAGTGCACGGTGGCGTCGATGCGACTGTGCACGCCCAGGGTGAGGCCGTAGCCGGTGCTGTTGATTTCATCGACCACCCGATTCAGATCCTTGGCCTTGAAGCGGATCACGTGCAGCACCGGGCCGAAGACTTCGCGCTTGAGCAGCGCCAGCGAGGGGATCTCATAGGCGCGCGGGGCGAAGAAGGTGCCGTGCGCGGTGGCGGCCAAATCCATGGGCGCCTCGGCGATCTTCTTCGCTTCCTGGTCCATGCGTTCAGCATGGGCGACCAGAATGGCTTTCGCGTCTTCGTCGATGACCGGGCCGACATCGGTGGAGAGCAGGCCCGGATCGCCCACCTTCAGCTCGGCCATGGCGCCGGCCAGCATCTCGATGACCTTGTCGGCGATGTCTTCCTGGATGTACAGCACGCGCGCTGCCGAGCAGCGCTGGCCGGCGGACTGGAACGCCGAGGTGATCACGTCCTTGACGATCTGCTCGGGCAGGGCGGAGGAGTCGGCGATCATCGCGTTCTGGCCACCGGTCTCGGCGACCAGCACGGCGATCTGCGCATCGCGGGCGGCCAGCGCGCGGTTGATCGCCCAGGCAGTTTCGGTGGCGCCGGTGAACACCACGCCGGCTACCCGCGGATCGCGGGTGAGGGCGGCGCCGACGGTGGGGCCATCGCCGGGCACGAACTGCAGCACGTCCTTCGGGACGCCGGCTTCGTGCAGCAACTGGGTGGCGAGATAGCCGATCAGGCTGGTCTGCTCGGCCGGCTTGGCGATCACGGTGTTGCCGGCCGCCAGCGCGGCGCTGACCTGGCCGGTGAAGATCGCCAGCGGGAAGTTCCACGGGCTGATGCCCACGAACACGCCGCGACCTCCGAGGTAGAGCTGGTTGGTCTCGCCGGTGGGACCGGGCAGTTGTTCGGGTTCGGCGAACAGGCGCCGCGCCATGGTGGCGTAGTAACGCAGGAAATCGGCCGCCTCGCGCACCTCGGAGATCGCGTCGGGCAGGCTCTTGCCGGCCTCGCGCACGCACAGCACGATGAACTCGGCACGGCGTGCCTCCAACTGGTCGGCGGCGTACTCGAGCATGGCGGCGCGATTGGCCACCGGCAAGGTGTTCCAGCGATCCTGGGCCGCGGCCGCGTTGACCATCGCCTGGTCCACCGTGGCCTGGTCGGCGCTGACGTAGCTGCCGATGGTGCGGCGTCGGTCGGCCGGGTCGGTGACCTGCACGGTAGGGCCCTTGCTGCTGGCACCGGGCACCAGCGGGCCGGCGTTCCACGGACCCTGCTGCGCGTTGACCGCGGCGGCGAGTTCGTTCAGTTCGTTGTCGTTGGCAAAGTTGACGCCCATGGAATTCTTCCGAAGTTCACCGTAGAGATTGGCCGGCAGCGGGATGCGCGGATGCGGGATATGGTCGAACGCGCGCACCGTCTGGCACGGGTCGGCCACCAGTTCGCGCGGCGGTACGTCCTCGTCCACCACGCGGTTGACGAAGCTGGTATTGGCGCCGTTCTCGAGCAGGCGGCGGACCAGGTAGGGCAGCAGGTCCTCGTGCGTGCCGACGGGCGCATACACGCGGCAGGGCACGTTGAAGCTGTTCTTGCCGATCACTTCGGCATACAGGTCGGTACCCATGCCGTGCAGGCGCTGGAACTCGAACGGCCGCCCCTGCGCCAGGTGGTGCACGGCAGCGATGGTGTGTGCGTTGTGGGTGGCGAACTGGGGGTAGATGAAGTTGCCGCCGGCGTTGAACAATCGCCGCGCACAGGCCAGGTACGACACGTCGGTGTTCGGCTTGCGGGTGAATACCGGATAGCCGGCCAGGCCCTGTTCCTGCGCCTTCTTGATCTCGGCGTCCCAATAGGCGCCCTTGACCAGCCGCACGTACCAGCGCCGTCCGCTCGCCAGTGCGGTCTCGACTACCCAGTCGATCACGAATGGCGTGCGCTTGGCGTAGGCCTGCACCACGATCCCCAGGCCGTTCCAGCCTTCCAGTGACGGATGCTTGAAGACGTCGCCGATGACGTCCAGCGACAGCTCCAGTCGATCCGCTTCCTCGGCGTCGACCGACAACGCGATGCCGTGCTTCATCGCCAGTTGCGACAGTTCCAGCAGCTTTTCGGTGAGCGCCTGCTGCGCGCGCGCACGTTGAGCGACCTCGTAGCGGGGAAACAGCGCCGACAGCTTCACCGAGATCGAAGGCGCGTCGGCATGATTCGCGTAGGGACCGCGTTCGCCCAGCGCGGCAATCGCGTTGCGGTAATCCTGCTGGTAGCGCTCGGCGGTATCCGCGGTCATCGCCGCTTCGCCCAACATGTCGAAGGAGTAGCGGTATGCCGCATTCTCCTTCTTCAGGCTGCGGTCGAGCGCTTCCTCGATGTTCTGGCCCATCACGAACTGGTGACCCATGATGCGCATGGCCTGTCGCACCGCCACCCGGATCGTCGGGTCGCCGACGCGGGTGACCATCCGGCGCAACGCGCCGTTGAAGTCGTCGCGGGTGCCGTCGGCCAGGCTGACCAGCCGGCCGGTCAGCAGCAGTCCCCAGGTGGAGGCATTGACCAGCAGCGACTCGCTGCGGCCCAGATGCTTGCGCCAGTTGGCATCGCCGAGCTTGTCGCGGATCAGCTTGTCGGTGGTGGTCTTGTCGGGAATGCGCAGCAGCGCCTCCGCCACGCACATCAACAGGATGCCTTCCTCGCTGGACAGGTCGTACTGGCGCATGAAGGAGTCCACCACGCCCTGGTCCTTGGCCCGAGCCCGCACGCGGGTGACCAGGGCGGCGGCACGAGCGACCACCTGTTCGCGCTCCTCGGGCGGCAGATCGGCCTGGTCGAGCAGGTCGTTGACAGCCTCGGTCTCGTCGCGCAGCCAGGCGGCAGTGATGCGCGCGCGCGCGGGCGTGACTTGAGTGGGAAGTTCGGGATTGAGGATGAGTGAGTTCACGGTCGTGTCGGTGCAGGCCGCAGGCGGCGTTGGGGAAACGCCGGATTGTACGCGTCGCGTCGCCGGATCGGGGTGGAACCGGGTATGCGGCCCAGCGTTGCGGACGCCCTGGTGGCACCGGGATTGCCATGGTGGCAATCGCAACCAGATGCACTGATCCAAGTCAATGGGGTGCGACATTCTTGCTCACTGCGTCATCGCGCCCTATGATCGATCCAGTTCCAGGCACGCCGGATCACCATGATCGTGCTTCGACCAGCCAGCGCCAGCTCGCCCCGCGTAACGATGTGGCTAAAGCCAAATCGCACGCTCAGCCGGCGCGGGTTGCGTCGCCTGATCGTGGTTCTGGTGGTACTGGTGCTGGCAACGGCAGAACTGGGAGCGTGGCAGGGGAATGTGTTTGCGCCACTGTTTGCCCTGGTGGAATCCGCCGCCATGGCTGTCGCTTTGGGCGTGGCCTGGCGGGCCGGCGACCGCTGCGAACGCATCACCCTCGACGAATCGTCGCTGGAGGTGCAGTCGCTGCCAGGCCGGCGCAACACGCGCTTCCAGTCCTACTGGGTGCGGGTGAGGCTGGAAACCGGTCATGGACGTCTGGTGTTGTCATCGCACGGCCGCGATCTGGAGATCGGCGCGTTTCTGGCGCAACCGGAACGCGTCGAGCTGGGGAGGCGACTCACGGTACTGCTGGCCGGGTTTGCCAGACAGGGGCGCAAATAGCTATGACAAAGGTGCAAGACATGACATCTGGCGGGATCAGGCGATCATTCATGGCAGCGGCGAGCCTTGCCCTTGCATCGTTCGGTGGCGTCGTTCAGGCGGAGCCGCATCCATGGCAGCTGAACATGGAGCGCGGCGCAAGCACCTGGTCGCACGTGCCCTACGATCTGAACAACATCGCGTTGGTGGTGTGCACGGTAATCGGCGTGCTGGTGTTCGGCGCCATGTTCATCGCGATGTTCCGCTTCCGCAAATCGCGCGGCGCGGTGGCCGAGAAGTGGGCCCACAACACGACCCTGGAAGTGGTCTGGACCACGATTCCGGTACTGATCCTGGTGGCGCTGGGCTATCTGGCCACTGGCGGTCTCACCAGTTGGGCCGATACCACCGGTTCACAGATGACCGTCAAGGTCACCGGCTACCAGTGGAAGTGGCGCTACGATTATGTCAGCTACATGGGCAGGCCGATCGAGAAAGTCGGCTTCATGTCCAAGCTCGGCAAGCAGAGCGACGACACCCGTCAGCTCGATTCGGGCATGGACCCGTACGCGGTCAAGGATGGCGAGGAGCACACCTACCTGCTGGACGTGGACAAACCGCTGGTGGTGCCGGTCGACACCAAGATCCGCTTCGTGATCACCGGCGGCGATGTGATCCATTCCTGGTGGGTGCCTGCGCTGGGATGGAAGCTCGACGCCATTCCCGGAATCATCAACGCGGCCTGGACCAACATCAAGGAACCGGGTACCTATCGCGGCCAGTGCGCCGAGCTGTGCGGCCAGGATCACGGCTTCATGCCGATCGTGGTGGTGGCCAAGTCCAAGGCGGATTTCGCCAAGTGGCTCAGCGAGCAGGAGTCCGAGGGCAAGAATGCCCTGCCCCCGCCGGCGCCGTTCGATGCGGCTGCGCCGGTATCCGCTTCCGCCAGCACGTCGGCAACGGCCCAACGGGGCTGAGTCTTCACCGCGTTTCGTCGCAGTCGCAATTCAACAACAGGTTAGAGGTGCACGGCCATGTCCTATGCAGCCACTCATGATCAGCACGATGATCACCACGGCGCGCCGAAGAGTTTCTTCCAGCGTTGGTTCCTGTCTACCAATCACAAGGACATCGGCACGCTGTACCTGATCTTCGCGTTGACGATGTTCTTCATCGGTGGCAGCTTCGCGCTGACGATCCGCGCCGAGCTGTTCAAGCCCGGTTTGCAGCTGGTGCAGCCGTACTTCTTCAACGAGCTGACCACCATGCACGGCCTGATCATGATCTTCGGCGCGATCATGCCGGCGTTCGTGGGCCTCGGCAACTGGATGATCCCGTTGATGGTCGGCGCGCCGGACATGGCGCTGCCGCGGATGAACAACCTCTCGTTCTGGATCCTGCCGTTCGCTTTCGTGCTATTGCTGTCGACCTTGTTCCTGCCGGGCGGCGGTCCGGCCGGTGGCTGGACCATGTACCCGCCGCTGTCGCTGCAGGGCAATTCGCTGGCCTATGTGGTGTTCGCGATCCACCTGATGGGCATCAGCTCGATCATGGGCGCGATCAACATCATTGCGACCATTCTCAACATGCGCGCGCCGGGCATGGATCTGCTGAAGATGCCGGTGTTCGTGTGGAGTTGGCTGATCACCGCGTTCCTGCTGATCGCGGTGATGCCGGTGTTGGCCGGCGCGGTGACCATGCTGCTGACCGACAAGTATTTCGGCACCAGCTTCTTCAACCCCGGTGGCGGCGGTGACCCGGTGCTGTACCAGCATGTGTTCTGGTTCTTCGGTCATCCCGAGGTCTACATCATGATCCTGCCCGCGTTCGGGATCATTTCGGAGATCGTGCCCGCTTTCGCGCGCAAGCCGGTCTTCGGCTACAAGGCGATGGTGTTCGCGCTGGCCTGCATCGCGTTCCTGTCGTTCATCGTGTGGGCCCACCACATGTTTGCGGTGGGCATGCCGCTCGGCGCCGAACTGTTCTTCATGTACGCGACCATGCTGATCGCAGTACCCACCGGCGTGAAGATATTCAACTGGGTTGCCACCATGTGGGGCGGTTCGATGACGTTCGAGACCCCGATGCTGTTCGCCATCGCGTTCATCATCCTGTTCGCCATCGGCGGGTTCTCCGGCGTGATGGTGGCGCTGGTACCGGCCGACTTCCAATACCAGGACACCTACTTCGTGGTGGCGCACTTCCACTATGTGCTGGTGACCGGTGCGTTGTTCGCGATCATCGCGGCAGCCTATTTCTGGCTGCCGAAATGGAGCGGCCACATGTACAACGAGTTCTGGGGCAAGGTGCATTTCTGGAACAGCGTGGTGTGGGTGAACGTGCTGTTCTTCCCGCAGCACTTCCTCGGCCTGGCTGGCATGCCGCGGCGCATTCCCGACTACAACGTCGCGTTTGCCAACTTCAACATGATCAGTTCGCTCGGTGGGTTCCTGTTCGGCGCCTCGCAGTTGATCTTCCTGGGCGTGGTGATCCACTGCGTGTTCTTCTCGAAGAAGAAGGCCGCCGATCGCGCATGGGAAGGCGCCAAGGGTCTGGAGTGGACGGTGCCCTCGCCGGCGCCGCACCACACCTTCGCGGTGCCGCCGGTGATCCACGACGAGGAACTGGCGCACGGCAACGTGCACGCATGAGCCAGACGGGAAAGCCGGTGGAAATGACTCAACCGATCCCAGACAAGCACGCCGCAGACAATCGTCGCGGCGTGCGGCGCACGGTGAAAATTCTGGTTGCGGTGGTGATCGGTTTCTATCTGTTGGCGTTCCTGCAGATTCTGCTGATGAAATAACGTTATTGCAGTACCAGTCATTCCCACTTCAGTTGTCCGGGTCGGGCTGACCGGCAGGCGGTTCCCCGAGCGGTACGGCGGGGCAGGGTCATCAAGAGAAATCCACGGGGTCTCAACATGAGTCAGCAACACGACGTCTACTTTGTACCGGCCAAGAGTTATTGGCCAATCGTCGCCGCGATGGTCATGTTCATCTTCATGTTCGGCGCCGGACACTGGCTCAATGCCGAGCCCGGCGATGCCGGTTTCGGCAAGACCGTGCTGACCGTCGGCGTGATCGGTGTGCTGGCCATGTTCTTCGGCTGGTTCCGCTCGGTGATCAACGAGTCGCTGGCTGGCGACTACAACCACCAGGTGGACACCTCATTCCGCATGGGCATGATGTGGTTCATCTTCTCCGAAGTGATGTTCTTCGGCGCGTTCTTCGGCGCGCTGTTCTACATTCGGATGTTCTCGGTGCCGTGGCTTGGCGGCGATGGTCACGGTGTGCTGACCCATCAGTTTCTGTGGAGCGACTACACCGCGTCCTGGGGCGCCAACGGCGGCAACGGGCCGGCCCAGGTCGGCGGACCGTTCGAGACCGTGCCGGCGTGGGGTTTGCCGTTGGTGAACACGCTGATCCTGCTCAGCTCCAGCGTCACGGTGACGATCGCCCATCACGCGCTGCGCGCGGGGCATCGTGGCCGGATCCTGGTGTTCCTGGGCTTGACCGTGCTGCTTGGCGCGCTGTTCCTGAACTTCCAGACGCATGAATACATCGAGGCCTACCATGAGCTCAACCTGACCCTTGGCAGCGGCGTATATGGCTCGACCTTCTTCCTGCTGACCGGCTTCCACGGCCTGCATGTGACCTTGGGTACGATCATGCTGGCGGTGATCTGGTTCCGCGTGCTGAAGGGCCATTTCAGCAAGGATCATCACTTTGGTTTCGAGGCGGTGTCTTGGTACTGGCACTTCGTCGACGTGGTCTGGCTGGGCCTGTTCATGTTTGTCTACATTCTCTGAGCAGTTCCGGTTCCTGCTTGATGGATCGGGCCCGCCGTCGGCGGGCCTGTTCTTTTCTGCGAGCAGCCCCGCCAGGGTTCGTGTGACACGCCCCCGTCTTCAGCCTGCGCATGGCGCAACCGGCCGGAGGCAGGCCAGTATCGATGGTGCACTGCTGGGCTGGGGAAGTCGATGCGGTGTGTGGCCGTACCTGACGCTGTAGCAACGGACAGATGTCACACTAGTTGCGGTTGGGGTTGCTTTGGCGGGATGGGCAATGGTCGAGGACACGTTCATCTCAGACGTCAGGAGTGCGCTCGCGCGGTCGGGCTTCGTGCCACCCGCAGTCAATGAAGTACACACGATCGTCTTTGAAAGCCTGTCGCTCTCGACGCGCGCCAGCGCTGCCGAGGCCGTGCTTGATGCGGTCGAAGTCGGTCGGGCAAGGCGGTTCCGGTTCGAGCAGGATCGAACGAACTACACCCTTGCCCACGCGGTGTGGCGCATCGCCCTTTCCGGGTGTCTAGGTATGGCCCCGGTCGAGGTTCCGCTGGCGGCGGCGCCATCCGGTCAGCCGAAGTTGCCCGGTACCCGGCTCAGTACCAGCCTCAGCCACACGGCCCATTGGGTTGCGATCGCCGTATGCCATGGCGAGACCGTGGGCGTCGATATCGAGCAAGCACCCTCGCGGGTGCGCCTGGCTGACCTGATCGATACCATCTGCACGCCTGCCGAGGCGGCGCGGTTCGCGCAGCTGCCGGCGACTGAGCGCGAAACGACGTTGCTGACGTTGTGGGCGCGCAAAGAGGCCCTGCTCAAGGCGTTCGGCGTGGGTCTCGCCGCGGATCTCGCGACCATCCCGGCGGCAACTGACGATCTGGTGGCGCCGCCATTCATGGCGGGCCGGCTCCCAGCGTGCCGGGTCGACAGCCTGGATCTGCCGCCCGGACTGATCGGAGCACTCGCGGCTCCTGCCGGCATCCTCCGGACGGGACAGCACCATCTGGAGTGGGACTGACCGGTCCTGGCCGTCCCGCCCTTTTTGTTCGGGGAGTGAGGCGCGTGGCTGCCGCATGGAGGCACAAGAGACTCTTGTATTTGTGATGTTCATCATTGCATCTACACGTTATTCAGTGTAAAGGTACAGCCCCGCCGCGGCGGGTAAGGGCATCACTTCTGGCGGTGCCCTGAATGGAATGCCCGTCCCAGGACAGGGACGGACCGGCAAGTGTTGGGGGGAGGGGACGGACATGTTTCGCTTTTTGCGTCGAAAAGCCAATCGTTGGTTGCTGTTGCTCGCGGGTGTGGACATGCTGCTGTTGAGCTTCTCGCTCAACGTCGCCATGTATCTGCGTTATTTCAGTTCCCCGGACGAACTGGCGGCGTTTTCCCATCACATGCCCGAACGCTCGCTGGCGTTCGCGGTGATCATGCTGTTGGCGATGGTCGCCCTGGGCCACTACCAGTCGCATATGCGCACCAGTTGGTTCGGCGTGCTGGCACGCCAGAGCGTGGGGTTCGTGCTGGGCGGGCTGGGTGTCTTCGTCATGTACTACCTGCTGCCGCAAGCCTACGTGGGCCGTGGCGTGCTGATCATCGCGCTGCTGTTGTCGTTCGCCCTGATGATGGGTTTTCGCCTGATCTTTTTGCGCGTGGTCGATGCGGTGGTGTTCCAGCGGCGGGTCCTGATCCTGGGTGCCGGGCAGCGCGCGTCGCAGATCCAGACGCGCATGCGCCGGCATGCGGACCGGATCGGCTTCAAGGTGGTTGGTTTCGTCCCGCGCGAGGGCGAGGAAATTCAGCTGCAGCCGGAGTGCCTGGTGACGCTTCCAGGCTCCCTGGTCGACTGGGCGCTGCACCAGCAAGTGGATGAGATCGTGGTTGGGGTCGATGACCGCCGCGGTCGCTTGCCGATGGTGGACCTGCTCGAGTGTCGCCAGAACGGTATCGACGTCACCGATCTGGCAACATTTTTCGAGAGGGAGTCTGGCCGCGTGCAGTTGTCGTTGACGGACCCCTCGTGGCTGGTGTTCTCCGGCGGATTCGATGCCACGCCGATGCGCCGGTTCAGCAAACGCTGTTCCGACCTGCTGATCGCTTCGCTGGTGCTGTTGCTGACCTGGCCGCTGATGCTGCTGGTGGTGCTCGCCATCCGGATCGAATCCGGGTCCGGCCAGCCCATCCTGTACCGGCAGGAACGCGTGGGCGCACGCGGCAGGACCTTCCAGCTGATCAAGTTCCGCAGCATGCGCACCGATGCCGAGATGGACGGAGTCGCACGCTGGGCCAGCAAGGACGACGATCGGGTGACCAGGGTTGGTCGTTTCATTCGCAAGGTGCGCCTGGACGAGCTGCCTCAGTTGTGGAACGTACTCAAGGGCGAAATGAGTTTCATCGGCCCGCGTCCGGAGCGGCCGCAGTTCGTCCTCGACCTGGAGAAGAAGATCCGCTACTACGACCTGCGCCATTGCCTGAAACCGGGCCTGGCAGGTTGGGCGCAACTGCGCTATCCCTACGGCGCCTCCGAGGCCGACGCCGAGGAGAAGCTGAAATACGACTTGTACTACGTGAAAAACCACAACCTGCTGTTCGATTTGCTGATCCTGTTCCAGACGGTGGAGGTGGTTCTGTTCCGGCGCGGCGCGCGCTGACGGCCTCGAGATCACCGGGGCGGTCGCTTCCCGTCCACGCCAGGTTGCCCAGACTGCGGGGCGACGCAAGGGGTTTCGCCCCTGCGGCCGGCGTACCGCACGCGTTGGGGCACGATGTGCGGATTGGGCTACCGCCCTCGCGTTCCCCCGGGTCGTTCGATCGACCGGCTGTTGGTGCGGGGGTGCTTCGTGTCAACCGACCCGATCCCAGCGCCAAACCACGTAGGCACTGTAGGTCACGCCTGGTCTCTCACACTGCATTCAATGCAGCCTGGTGTGGACTCGGTCATATTCTCCAGTCCGTGTAATGGTAGGCTGTCCGTACAGGGGGCGTTCGCGATACTCGGCTACCAGCCTTTGCCGGTGAATCGGCGAGTGCCGGTCATTCAGCATCGACCTGAATATACGGATCCCCGCCATGTCCCGTTCCGACCTGATTCCACCGCACGGCAAGACTGTAACGCCACCGTGCAATGGCCCCAATTCACCGAACGTGTCGTCCTCCAGCAGGTCGACCTCGCACCGGGCCCGGACAGGTCTGCTCGGTGCAGGTGTGGTCTTGGCGTTGCTGTTCACCACGATATCACTGCTGCTCGCGCAGGATGGCAGGTTGCAGCTGGAGGCACGGTCGTCCGAAGCGGCCACGCTTGTACCGACGGGCGGTACGCCGGCAATCGTTTCAGTGTCGTCCGCGGCGACGGTGATAGCGGCGCCCGCAGCGACTCAAGAGGCCCTTTCGGTGCCCGCCGCGCATTCGTCCACACAAAGTGTTGCTACGGCGGGCCATGTTGCGCCGACTGCTGCCATTCGGGACGAAGCGAGTCCGCCACGCGGGGTGGAAGCGGAGTCATCGCCCCGATCGATAACCCTGATCGGCAGTCGGCCGACGGTCACGTCCGTGTCGTCAGTTCGCGGTGCGAGCTCGATGAGATTGTCCTCCATGGGGTCGTCCTCCACGCTTTCGGCTGGGTCGGCTTCGGGATCCCTGATTTCCGGCGCGACCAAGCCTGCCTCATCCGGGGTATCAGGCACGCCAGTCGCCAGCGCCTACAGTGCGATACCCATTAGTGCGCAGGCAGTCACCTTGGCCGCCCATCCGCGCCTGCTCCTGGATGGTGCCACCCTGGCCCGGCTGCGCGAGAATGCGGCCGCCAACACCAAGGACTGGCAGAACCTGAAGGCGTTCTGCGACCAGTACATCGGCGGCGTGGTTCATTACCCGAATGGCGATGCCTACGACAACCTGCCCAATCTGGGATCCGGCTACGAGGGCGAGGAATATTTGCCGGCGCTCCTTGGCGAGGGTCTGTGCTATCAGGTGCTGAAGTCCAGCAATCCGACGGCAGCCAAGCCTTACGGTGACAAGGCCGTCGATATCCTGATGAAGATGTCCGCGCCCTATGACAACGGCAACGGCAATGGCTGGGATCCCAACCACGACAGCGGTTACCCGATCCGCAACTATGGAGTCGGCATGGGTATCGGCTACGACTGGGTGTACGAATTGCTCACGCCGGCGCAGCGTACGCAGGTATACACCACGGCCAACCAGTGGGTGACCGCCTTCGAGACCAACTCGTTCGAGTACGATCATCCGCAATCCAACTATTTCGCCGGCTATTTCCACGCCAAGGGCGCGATAGCCCTGGCCACCTACGACGAAAACCCCAGCGGGCCAGCGCAGTGGGATGGCTGGTTGAACAACGAATTCGGCAAGCGCGTGCAGCCGTATTACGCGGAGCACCTGAAGGGCGGCGGCTGGCCGGAAGGGTTCTCCAATTATGCGCCGCTGGGCATCCTCAACATGAGCCTGCCGGCGCGTGAAGTGAAGACCGCGACCGGGATCGACTTGCTGCATGCGGCCGCGCCGTACACTTATCCCGTGGATGCCGCCGGTTACGCGATGCATTTCACCTGGCCATCGCGCAAGTATTTCGATGACCGCGACACCAACCGTTCCGCCAACAACTACCAGACAGGCGACCCGCCGGTGGGCACCACGCAAACCGGCATGTTCCAGCAGATTCTGGGTGAACTTGCGTTCTGGCAGTCGGCGGATCTGGGTGTATTCAACCAGTACACGACCGATGTCGCGTCGGCGACCTCCAACTTCAACACGGCCGCGCCATGGCTGAAGTTCCTGGAATCGGATCCTGGCTATCCGACCAAGGCCGTGAACACCTTGCCGCTGTCATATTTCGCACCCGGCATGGGTGCGGTGGCGGCGCGTTCCGACTGGTCGACGTCGGCAAGCTGGATGAGCTTCCGCGCGTCGGTGTATACGAACGCGCCGGCCCAGGGTGAACAATTCTTCGACGAAGGCAGTCTGGCGCTGGTGCGCGGCAACAACCCGTTGTTGGTCAATGCCAGTGGATGGGTGGTGCATGAACCCGGCGGCAGTGCCGACGATGACCGCCGGTATCAGGACAATTTCGGCAAGGCCGACGGTACCCTGTACGAAGGGCGGCGCCAGCTCTACAACGTGTTCTACGTGTTCAACAAGGACTCCAGCGGCAACATCCTCGAGGGCGACGGGCAGCGTGCATTCATCGACGGCGTGCGTACCAGGGTGTCTGCCTTCGAGGATGGCAACGACTATGCCTACCTGCAGGCGATCCACCTGGAGGACCAGTACCGGGCGTTCTCCACGGGACCGGGCGTGGCCAACTGGTCACGACAGATCGTCTTCCTGCGTCCGAATCGTTTCGTGGTGCACGATCGCACCACCGAGGGTGACTCCAGTTACGATCAGTACTTCAATTGGCACTTCCCGGCCAGTCCGGTTGCAGGCAGTGCGCCGGCCGGGGAAAACCGCCTCGATGTCACCTATCAGGGTAGCTATGTCGGTGCGATGACTACGGTGTTGCCGAAAGGCGCAGTCACCAAGACGGTGCCGCTCTATCCCAGCAGCAACCCGGTCAAGGTGTGGCAGGTGCAGGTGCGTCCTCCGAATTCGAATGTCAATCAAAACTGGCTGACTGTATTCGACCTGTCGACGTCGGCTGCTAAGGTCGCCAGCGCCAGCCCGGTAACGGTGAGCCAGGGTGGCATCCTCGGCGTGGAATTGCTGGCCAGCGACGGCAACAGCGTGGTGGTCAGCAGCACCGGCGCCGCGGGTACCCCGCTCAGTGGCACGATCGTCTACGGTGTGCAGCCACTGGCCGCATACCACGTGGTAACCGATCTGGCGCCGAAAACCGGGTATACCGTGGCCACGTCGGCCAACGCCGGTTTGCGCAACATCAACATCAGCGTGGGCGGCACCAGCATAAGCAGTGACTCGGGCGTGCTCAGCTTCTACGTGACGGCTGATGGCGTCGTGCAAAGCAATCCACCGCCGCCTCCGACACCGGTCTACGTTCCCGTACCGATCAGCTCGATGCCGGTGCCGGGGTCGCCCGCGCCGTACAACCCGGGCAATTGATGAGGATTTGCGGTAGCCGGCAAGGGACGGCCGGCTACCGCAAACGGCGCTGTCGGGCGAGCCGTGCTCAGCCGTCGTTATCGATGTCGGTGATGTGCAGCTTGCCGTTCAGTTCGCCGGCCAGGTCCGGGTTCTGCCAGATGACGATCATCGGTTGCCGGCTGCGTTCGACAAAGCCTTCCGCCGCCAGGCTGGCATGGATGACGTCGGCCCCCGTGAAGCGCAGTTCGATTGCATGGAAGCCTTCGCGGTACGCGGCGCGGCACAGCGTGCGCAGCGCCAGCGGATCGATTGCGTCGACGCCGTCGCTGGACCAGAAATCGTTCACCGTAAGCATGTCCGGGTCACGCACGTGGGTGTCACAGGCGAACCATGCCGAGAGTTCCCCACCACGAACCGGGCCGAGCAGCAGGTAGCGCCGTCGCGTCGACGGCAGCCGATCGAAGCGCCACTGCAACATGGCGGTATCGCGGATCGTGGTCCATCTTTCGCTCTGTGGCGAACGCTGCCACAGCCGCTCCATGCGCGGGTCGATCTGTTCGGCCCACTCGTCTTGCAACGAGCCTTTCTCGCCCGTGCGCCGCAGGCTGTCCCACGCCTGACGGGCGAGATTGATCAGGCAGCCACCGGGGATCGCGGCGAATCGCGGGAGGTGGCGTTCCAGATAGTTCTGATAACGCAGCACCTTCACGTGCCGGATCAGCTCGCTGCCAACTTTGTAGCCGCTGAGTCTGGCCAAGGCGGCACCCTGGCGGCTGGGCAGGCCGTACAGCACGTCGAATCGTCCGCGAGCAGCATCCACCAGCGTCCGCGAAAGCAGGATCCCGGGTTTCACGGAGCGGTGCGCCGGCATCATCGCCAAGTGCGACACGACACCCGCGCGGACTTCGCGACCTCGCCACAAGATGCGGCGTGGTCCGGCACCGATTGTGCCCACGATCGTGCCTGAGGCCTCGTGCCGCAACAGTTTCAGCAGTGGCTGGCCCAGCGGGCAGTCGAGATAGAACCCGGCATACATTTCCGGCAGCCGGCCGGCCCAGCCAATAGTGTCGTCCCAAACACGTATGGCCGCGTCGCCGTCGCGGTCGAGATCGGCATCGAGCACGGCATAGCCCATCGTGGAGTATGCCTGGTCGATCGAATCGGTGCCGACGTCACTTGAGGTGTTCACGGCATTTCCTGGGCCATGTCGCCAATGAGCAACTGAGTATGTGCAGAGCAGATCAGCGAACGCAACCGCCGTACGGTGCGACGGGGGATGCTTGGTCTGGCTTCCGTGCATTTGCGGCCGGTCGTGCGAGCCCATGGATAGCAGGCCACAAATGTGTGGGGACAAGCTGGTGGTACTGCCCCGGTGCAGGCGAAATGATTGCGGGTGGTACGCGGTCAGTCTTTAGTCTGGCAAGGGACTTTGGGTGGCGGTGTGGAGGGGATACAGCGGCGAGCTGTACCAGTCCACCACCTTTCCGCGTTCGAAGCGGATCCATGACGGTCCGTATTCCCAGCGCTCGTTGTTGACCATGAAAGTGGGCTCGCCTTCACTGGCGCGCACGGTGGCCGCATCCATGCCCAGACTGAGGGGTAGTGTCTTGGCCGCTGCGGTGCCGATCTGGCCTGGTCGGGCCACTGGGTGGGTAAGCTCCACGGTCACGGGTGACGTGACGGCGGGGCGTTCACCGGGCCACAACAGCCATACCACGGTGGCAGCCGCCGGCAGGAACAGCCAGCGAAGGGGTCGCCGCGGTCGCGGTTGAATGGTGGCCTGCCGCGAGCGTGGGGCGGAGCTGGTTGGGTGAGCTGGAACGTTCACCCGCGCCTGCGGCGCACCGGGCAGGCGGCCGTGTTCGCGCTGGAACTCCATTGCCATGCCGTACATCGCGGTAAGCCGCCGCAATCGTTCCGCCGCAACGGCATTGCCTGCGTTGTTGTTGCGGCGGTCTGGATGCAGCACGGAAATGCGACGCCGATAGGCGTGCTTGAACTCATCCACGTCACAGCCCGGTTCCAGACCCAGGATTCTGTAAAGGTCGAGAAAATCGGTTTCGCGCGCCACGCCTTGTATTCTCCTGGTGCTTGTGGGCGGGTGATCTGGCAAAGCCACTCTTTCCCAGGAAAGCTGGACTATCGAAAAGCGCTCGCACTGCCGGACTATAAAAGTTCGTGGTTGGCCCGCATCAGAGCGTACACGACTCAGGCTGTGTTAGCGTGGCACGTCGGTACGGGAACAAGAGAGTGACTGTCATGCCCAGGGGGTTGTCCCGGAGCTTGCGTCAGGTGATGCTCGACGTGGCGGAGTTGCCGGGTGTTCGCGCGCTCGCCAAACCCGTCTACCGCAGAATGTTCGCTGGTGACGTACTGCCCGGCAACTCCTATGGCGGCGTATTTGCGAGCCTCGACGAGGCGCGCGCCAGGGCGCCGGCATCGCGGCCCACCAGTTTTGACCAGCCCCAGTCGGACAAGCTTTACGTCGATCGTCTCGACAATGTCCAGATCGTGGATTACCCGGTGCTGTTCTGGCTCTCGCGACTCTTCGCGGCCGGCTGCCATCAGGTGTTCGATCTGGGCGGCAATGTCGGCACCAGCTATTTTGGATTCCAGCGTCATTTGCCCTATCCGGACGAACTGCGATGGCTGGTTCATGATGTTCCTGCGGTGGTGGCTGCCGGGCGCGATCGGGCGACAAAGTGGGACAGCGCCGGAAAACTGGGTTTTACCGGGTCGCGTGAGGACGCCGATGGTCGGGATGTCCTTCTTTGCAGCGGCGTATTGCAATACCTGGATTACTCGTTGCCGGAACTGTTGCGACAGTTGCGCGATCCGCCGCGGCACGTACTGGTCAACGTGACGCCGCTGCATCCAGATCGTTCGTTTGTCACCTTGCAACGTGTTACCCGCCGCCGGGTGGGTATCGCCAATTGCCCCTACCGGGTTACCGCGATTGGCGAGTTCGTCGCCGAGTTCGAATCGATCGGTTACGTGGTGGCTGATCGCTGGGAGTCCATGGAGCGCTACATGCGCATTCCGTTCGAACCGGACTATTCGATCGACCGCTACTACGGCTTCTGCTTCCGTCGCGACTGAGCTTGCGGGGCGCCGGGGCGCGGGGCACACTGCCGCTTCGATCCCGCGGCGCAGCTTGCGGATCGCGGGAGGGGGCATGTCGGGTCCATCGTCCAAGTGGCTGGAAGTCGCCTGGGATCAGTTCGATCCCTGGCGGATACAGGGTGTGCGGCATCATCTGGCGGCGCACCCCGCGTTGCAGTTGCCGGCCCTGGTCGAGCTGGGCAAGCGGCTGGAGGCGCGTGGCCGCGTGCGCTCGCACAGCGGCGACGCCACCGCGGGCACGTCGTTCAACGAGGCACCCCGCCTGCACCCCAACGCCAAGGGTGTCGAGGCGACGCTGAGTGATATCGAGCATGCCGCGGCATGGACTTCGCTGCTCAACGTGCAGTCCGACCCGCAGTACCGCGCCGTTGTCGACGAGGTGCTCGATTCGATCCGTCCGCAGGTGGAGGCGGTGGACCCGGGCATGTGCTATCGCGCCGGCTGGATCTTCCTCACCTCGCCGCGCGCGGTGACGCCGTTCCACATGGACAAGGAACACAATTTCATCCTGCAGGTGCAGGGCCGCAAGCGCATCTACGTCTGGGACCATCGCGACACGCAGGTGGTCAGCGAGCATGCGCGCGACCGTTTTCACCGCACCCATTCGCGCGAGCTGCTGCAGTGGCGCGAGGAGTATCGCGAGCGCGCGCAGGTGTTCGAGCTGGAACCCGGAATGGGCGCGTACATGCCCTCGACCAGCCCGCACATGGTCGAGAACGGGGATGGCCCGTCGATCACCATGAGCTTCACCTACTACACGCGGTCGACGCGGCGCGACGCCCTGCTGCATCGCACCCACGACATGCTGCGCGGTCGGGGTTGGGTGCCGCCAGCGGTAGGTCGCTTCCCGCTGTTCGACGCCGCCACGCTGGCGGCCGGCGGCCTCTACACCGGCACCAAGCGGCTGGCGCGGCGACTGGCTGGCGCGTCCGTCGATTCGGACGCCGCGCCATACGCCAAAGTCGGCGATTCGTGATGTCCGGGCGGTCGCGTGGCGGTCGCCGGGCCTGGCGGGTGCTCATGCTGGCCTGCATTCCGCTGACCGCGGCGGGCGTCGACGGGCCGGTTCCTCCGGTGTCCACGTCGCCGGCGCTAGGCGCCCACACCTTGCTGGCGCAGGCTGATCATCGCGGCAGCAGCCCCGCCGTGACCGCGCCACTCGACACGGCGCCCACGGGCAGTGCGTTGCTGGTGCTCAATGGCGGCTTTGCCAGTAACGCGGTGCCGCCGACCGACAGCTATGGGCGGCACTGGACCCAGGTCGGCCCAACCGCGGTCTACGACGGCTACCAGGGTCGCTTCGACGTGAAGGCCTACGTGTCGCTGGCCGGCCCCGGCGGTCCGCACCACACGGTCAGCATCGACAAGCCGGGCGAGCCCGACCGCGAGATCACCATCCCCTTCGTGGAAATCCGCCACGCCGCCGTGCTGCAGGATTTCGCCCAGAATTACCCCGCGCCGAACCTGGCCCAGCGCATCGCGGGCAAGCTCAAGCGCACGGTGGAAGGCATGCTCTCCGAGCCGGCCGACCGCTTCAGCGTGACCAGCGGCGAGGTCACCACGACCGGGCCGGCCACCTTGATCGCGGTGTGGTGGGGCGACGGCAACGTACGCCAGATGAGCGCGGTGCCGGACAACGGTTTCACGGTGATCGACAGCTACCTGCAGTTGCCGCCGATCAGCGGCGTGCAGTGCGCGGTGGCCTACCGCCAGGTCGACCGTGCCGGCACCTACCGGGTGAGCTGGAGCGGCAGCCCGCGCCAGCGGGCGATCCTGTGGCTGTTTGCGTTCCAGTCCGCCGCTGCGCCGTAGCTTTGCTGCATAGCACACAGACAGCTCAAATAGTGTGTCATGTTGCACAGTCCCGCATGATTTTGCGCTAGTCTTGTCATCCAGGGGCTGGTTTGGTGACGCCGCGACAAGCGGGCGCCCCAGGCAGTTCCGCTGGGCAGATGCCGGTCGATCCGCGATGCCTCGCGAACGATGCGCATCCTGCCCGAAGGAGATCGGCGAGTGTCGTGGCGGTCATCGCCGCCCCGACCAGGAGGGGGCGGTGGGCGCGGCATCCAATCCAGTGGCAATTGACGACGGCGTGTCGTTGCTGGACGTGCTGCCGGGCATCGCGCCTGTCGGCGACGGAGCCTGGCAAAGCCGCCGCGTGCCGCTCGACGAAGCATTGGTTGCGCGCGTGGCGGCGATGGACGCGGTCGATCCCGCGCGCACCGCGCTGACCCTGCTGGCCGCGTTGGCCCTGGTCGAGGCGCGACTGACCGGCGCCGAGTCCGCCGTGGCGACACTGCACCAGGCCGGGCGCATCCGGCAGCTGATCGTGCCGGTGCCTCGCGACGCGCAGCGCAAGGCGTGGCTGGAGGGCGTGCTGTCCGCACCGCGCGAGTCGGCAGCCGCGGCCACGGTGGCGTGGATGGTGCTGCAGGACGCGGCGGCGCCGGATGCCGCCGCGGCGCTCTCCACCTGGCGTCTCGATCGCGGCGACGCGACCGCCCTCGAACTGGGCTGGCGCAGTCCGCTGACCGCGGCCAGCGTGGAGCTGCTGGCCGAATGCGTGCAGCGTGCATGGGCAGGCCTGCTCGACGAGGGCAAGACCAGTCTCGCCGAACTGGATCTGCTCGTCCCGGCCGACCGTCAGCGCTTGCTGGTGCAATGGAACGACACCGCGCTGCCGCGACACCGCGGCGACAGCGTGCCCGGGCTGTTCTCCCGCACCGCCGCCGCGCATGCGGATGCACCGGCGGTGGTCGAGGGTGGGCGCGCCCTGAGTTATGCCCGCCTCGATGAGCGGTCCAGCGCCTTGGCCCGTCATCTTCGCGATGCCGGCGTGGTGCCCGGCGACATCGTGGGCGTCGCGCTGGAGCGCTCGGCGGCGGCGCTGGTGGCGATCCTCGGCGTACTCAAGGCTGGCGCGGCCTACCTGCCGCTCGATCGCAACCACCCGCCGGAGCGGTTAGCGTTCGCGCTGGCCGATGCGGGCGCGCGGATGGTGGTGGTGGCGTCGATGTCGTCGTCACCGTCGTTGCCCGAGGGCGTGGCGTGCGTGGCGCTGGATGCCGTCGAGTCCGCACCCGCGCCGCACGACGCGCCGCTGCCTGCGGTCGACGGCGATGCGCTCGCCTACGTGATGTACACCTCCGGCTCCACCGGCACGCCCAAGGGCGTGGCGATCGCCCATCGTTCGATCATCCGACTGGTGTGCGGCGTCGACTACGTGCGTCTGGATTCGGACACGCGCATGCTGCACGCCGCGCCACTCGGTTTCGATGCCTCGACCCTGGAAATCTGGGGCGCGCTGTTGAACGGCGGCCGCGTGGTAGTCCATCCCGAAACGATCCCCACCGCCGCCGGCCTGGCCGCAACCATCGCCGGCGAAGGCGTCGGCACGGCGTGGCTGACCTCGTCGCTGTTCAACGCCGTGGTTGATGATGACCCGCGCCAGCTTGATGGCCTGGGTGAATTGCTGATCGGCGGCGAGGCACTGTCCGTCGATCACGTGCGTCGCGCGCTGGCGGCGTTGCCGCACACGAGTATCATCAACGGCTACGGCCCAACCGAATGCACCACGTTCACCTGCACCTACCGGATTCCACGTGATCTGCCTGCCGATGCGTGTTCGGTGCCGATCGGCCGTCCGATCGCCGATACGCGCGTGTACGTGCTCAATGCCGGTCGTCAGCTGGTGCCGGTTGGTGTGGTCGGCGAGCTTTATGTCGGTGGTGCCGGCGTTGCACGGGGTTACCTTGGGCGACCGGAGCTGACGGCCGAGCGCTTCGTCGCTGATCCGTTCGGCAGCACAGACGAGCGCTTGTATCGCACCGGCGACCTGGTGCGCTGGCAGGCGGACGGTACGCTGGAGTTCGTCGGTCGGCGCGACAGCCAGATCAAGATTCGCGGTTACCGGATCGAGGCCGGCGAGATCGAGGCAACGCTGATGCGCCATCCCGGTGTGCGCGCCTGTGCAGTCGTACTGCGCGACGATCCGCCGATCGGCAAGCGTCTGGTGGCCTACGTGGTCGCTGCCGACGTCAGAGCGCCGGCGCTGCGCGCGTATCTGGCGGCGGCCTTGCCGGAGTTCATGGTACCGGCCGCCTGGGTACTGCTGGGGGCGCTGCCGGTCACTGCCAATGGCAAGCTCGACCGGCGCGCGCTGCCAGCGCCGGGCAGCACCCGGCCGGAGCTGGCCGAGGCCTACGAGGCGCCCGTGGGCGGATTGGAGCAACGCCTGTGTGCGGCGTTTGCGGCGATCCTCGGGCTGGAGCGGGTTGGCCGCCGCGACAACTTCTTCGAGCTGGGCGGCAGTTCGTTGCTGGCCGTGCGCCTGGCGGCAAACCTGCACCGCGACGGCCACGCTGATCTGGATGTGCTGACCTTCTTCCGCGATCCGACACCCTCTGCCCTGGCGCGCAGCGTGGGTAATGGGCGCGGGGGTGACATTGAGCCGGCGCGCCTGGGCCGACAGCGTTCCGTCGCTGCAGACGGTGCCGCTGAGCCCGTCGCAATCATCGGCATGAGCGGCCGCTTCCCGGGCGCAGCCGATGTTGAAGCGTTCTGGCAGAACCTGTGCGCCGGACGCGAATCGATCACCCACTTCGACCCGGGCGAGCTTGACCCCTCGATTTCGGCGAGCCTGCGCGACGATCCAGCCTACGTCCGTGCGCGCGGGGTGATCGACGACGTGGAGATGTTCGACGCCGCGTTCTTCGGCATCAGCCCGCGCGAAGCCGAATTGATGGATCCGCAGCAGCGGTTGTTCCTGGAACTGTGCTGGGAATGCCTGGAACGGGCAGGCCATGCGCCGGATGTGCACGATGGCCCGGTTGGCGTGTTCGCCGGCATGAACAACGCCACCTATTTCCAGCATCACGTCAGTGCCCATCCGGAGCAGGTAGAAAAGATCGGCGCGTTCCAGGTGATGCTGGACAACGAGAAGGACTTCATCGCGCCGCGGGTCGCGCACAAGCTCAATCTCACCGGGCCGGCGGTGAGCGTGCACACCGCCTGCTCCACCTCGCTGGTGGCGATCTGCCAGGCGATGGAAAGCCTGCGCATCGGCCAGTGCGACATGGCGTTGGCCGGCGGCGCCTCGATCACCTGTCCACCGCGCAGCGGTTACCTGTTCCAGGATGGCGCGATGCTGTCGCCGGATGGTCACACACGCACGTTCGACGCCGAGGCCGGGGGTACGGTATTCAGCGACGGCGCGGCAGTGGTGCTGCTCAAGCGGCTGGCCGACGCGCAGGCCGACGGCGACCAGATCTTCGCGCTGATCCGTGGTGGTGCGATCAACAACGACGGTGGCACCAAGGCCAGTTTCATGGCGCCGAGCAGCGAGGGGCAGGCTGCGGTGATCGCGATGGCCCACCGTAACGCCGGCGTCGATGCACGCAGCATCTCCTATGTGGAGGCGCATGGCACGGCCACGCCGATCGGGGATCCGATCGAGGTCGAGGGGCTGATCAAGGCGTTTCGACGCAGCACGCACGACACCGGTTTTTGCCGCATCGGCTCGGTCAAGAGCAACGTCGGTCACCTGGTGATCGCTGCCGGTGCCACTGGCGTGATCAAGACCGCGCTCGCACTCGCCGAGCGCCGGATTCCGCCGACGCTGCATTACGTTGCACCCAATCCGGCCATCGACCTCGCTCATTCGCCCTTCGTGGTCAACGACCAGTTGCATGAGTGGACGACCGATGCCGGCGTACCGCGTCGCGCCGGCGTCAGTTCGTTCGGGGTGGGTGGCACCAACGCGCATGCCGTGCTGGAAGAGGCGCCCATGCCGGTGCCGTCCGAACCGGCGCAAGGGCCGCAGTTGCTGGTGTTGTCGGCGCGTACCGGTGCGGCACTGGGAGCCGCCGCCGAGCGGCTGGCCGTGCATCTGGCCGTGCAACCCGAACTCAATCTGGCTGATGTGGCCTGGACGCTGGCGGTGGGGCGCAAGGCCTTTGCGCATCGCCTCGCCGTTGTCGCGGATGATGCCGATAGCGCCAGCATGCAGCTCGCCAGTACCGAAACGGCGGCGCTGGCGGCACGTAGCCGGCCGGCGCAAACGAGCGACGTGGTGTTTCTGTTTCCCGGCCAAGGCGCCCAGTACGCCGGCATGGGTCGCGGACTGTACGCGCGTGAGCCGGCATTCCGCGATGCCTTCGATGCCTGTGCCGAGGCGCTGGGTATGCGATACGGTTTCGATCTGAATGAGCGGGTATTCGCCGATGACCCGGCCGCGTTGTTGCCGACCGCAGTAATGCAGCCAGCGACGTTTGCCATCGAGTACGCCCTGGCGAAATTGTGGATGAGCTGCGGTATCGTGCCGGCGGCGCTGATCGGCCATAGCGTAGGCGAGTTCGTGGCAGCCACGCTGGCCGGTGTGTTCGCGCTGCCCGACGCCATTCGCCTGGTGGCGCGGCGCGGTGAACTGATGCAGGCGCAGGCGCCAGGCGACATGCTGTCGGTGCGCCTGCCGCTGGACGCGGTGCAAGCGCGGCTCCCCGCGGATCTGGATCTGGCTGCGGAGAATGCTCCGGGCGCTTGTGTGGTTGCCGGGCCGCACGACGCCATCGAGGCGTTCCGCGCCGTGCTCGATGCCGAGGGTATTGCCTGCCGCGTGCTCAAGACCTCGCATGCCTTCCATTCGGCGATGATGGAGCCGGTGTTGGCGCCGTTCCGCGAAGCGTTGTCGGGCATCACCCTCGGCAAGCCCCAGTTGCCGCTGGTGTCGACCGCGCGTGGCGATTGGCTGGATGAATCGCAGGCTTGCTCGGTCGATTACTGGACCCGCCACCTGCGCGAGCCGGTGCGTTTTTCCGCCGCACTGGGACGTGTGCTGGACGCTTCCTCCCGCGTGTTGCTGGAGGTCGGCCCGCGCACCACGCTCAGTACGCTGGCGCGGCAACAGCTCGGCGCGCAGCGCGGCGGCATTGTCGCAGTCTCTTCACTGGCCGATGCGCCGGCGTCCGAGCTGGCAGCATTTGCCCGCGCCGTGGGTCAGCTCTGGTGTCGTGGCGTCGCCATCGATCCGGTCCACTTTGATCGCCGCCAGCGACGCCAGCGCGTGTGCCTGCCTACCTATCCGTTCGAACGGCAACGCTGCTGGCTGGAAGCTGCCGTAGCCCGTGCATCCGCACCCGCGACACTGCCGCACTCTGCGGCGCAAGCCGAATCCGCACCATCAGTCGCCGCTGTGCCAGCGGCCGAGGAAGTCCGTATGTCCACCGTCGTCACACTCGCTGCCGACCGTCGTCCCCGACTGGTGACCCAGCTCAAGGCAGTGTTCGAAGACATCACCGGAATCGAGCTGGACGATGCCGACAGCGCCAGCAACTTCATCGAGCTGGGGCTGGATAGTCTGATGCTGACCCAGGTGGCGTTGCACCTGTCCAAGGTATTCCCGGTCAAGGTGACGTTCCGCCAGCTGATGGTGGACCATGCCAGTCTGGATCGGCTGGCCGCCCTGCTGGACGAGCATATGCCGCCTGATGCACCCGCTGCCGCACCGACGCCCGCGCCGTCGGTAACCACGGCGCCCGCCGCCGCGATGGCGTCGCCGGCGCTGCCGCCGGTCGCTGCCGGCAACGATTACGTGCGTCAGCTGATCGAGCAGCAGATGCAGTTGATGACGCAGCAACTGGCCTTGCTGACCGGTGGCGCGGCACTCGCTGCCGTGGCAGCGCCGGTTGCCGCAGCGGCGCCAGCGACGATGCCTCCTGCCGAGCCGCCCCAGGTATCTGCAACACCCGTGCCTCCCGCGCGCAGTGCAGCGGACGGTGCCGAAGAGGCCGCGCTGGCGCATACCCGCTACGACGTCAAGAAGGCGTTCGGCGCGATTGCCCGTATCGACAATACCGGCCAGCTGGAGTTGTCGGCGCACCAGCGCGATCGGCTGGACCGCTTCATCCAGCGCTATGTCGCGCGCACCCGCAAGTCGAAGGAATACACTCAGGCCGAGCGGCCACACATGGCCGACCCGCGGGTAGTCAATGGCTTCCGGCCGCTGATCAAGGAGATCATCTACCAACTGGTGATCGAGCGTTCCAAGGGCGCCCATCTGTGGGACCTTGACGGCAACGAGTACGTCGACGCTCTGAACGGATTCGGCATGAGTCTGTTCGGCTGGCAGCCGGATTTCGTGATGGACGCGATCCGCCATCAGCTGGATCTCGGCTACGAAATCGGACCGCAGCATCCACTGTCCGGTGAGGTGGCGCGGCTGATTTGCGAAGTCACCGGGCACGATCGCGCGGCTTTGTGCAACACCGGCTCGGAGGCGGTGCTGGGTGCCCTGCGCATCGCCCGCACAGTAACCGGGCGCAGCACCATCGTGCTGTTCAACGGCTCCTATCACGGCATCATCGACGAGGTCATCGTGCGCGGCACGAAGAAGTTGCGTGCCGTGCCCGCGGCACCCGGCATCATGCGCAACACGGCTGAGAATGTGATCGTGCTGGACTACGGCACGCCCGAGTCGCTGCAAATCATCCGCGAGCGCGCACACGAACTGGCCGCCGTGCTGATCGAGCCGGTGCAGAGCCGGCGACCCGACTTCCAGCCGGTCGACTTCCTGCGCGAGGTGCGCAAGATCACCACCGCGTCCGGCACGCTGTGCATCTTCGACGAGATCGTCACCGGGTTCCGTGCCCATCCCGGCGGCACCCAGGCGCTGTTCGGCATCCAGGCGGACCTCGCCACCTACGGCAAGGTGGTCGGCGGCGGTTATCCGATCGGCGTGATCGCCGGCAAGCGCGAGTTCATGGATGCGCTCGACGGTGGCGCCTGGCAGTTTGGCGACGATTCGGTACCCACCGTGGGCGTCACCTATTTCGCCGGCACCTTCGTGCGTCATCCGCTGGCGCTGGCAGCGGCCAGGGCGAGCCTGCAGCACATCAAGGAAGAAGGCGCCGGGTTGCAGGAGCGGCTCAACACGCGCACGGCAGCGATGGTGGACGAGCTGAACGCCTTCTGCGACGAAGTCGGTGCACCCATCTCGATCAAGCAGTTTGCCTCGGTCTGGAAAACCCAATTCCTGGAGGATCACCCATTGCAGGATCTGTTGTTCGCGATGATGCGCAGTCGCGGTGTGCACATCCTCGACAACTTCCCGTGTTTCTTCACCACGGCACACAGCGAGGCTGATTTCCAGCAGATCACCCAGGCCTACAAGGACTCGGTGATCGAGTTGCAGGAGGCCGATTTCCTGCCGCGCCGCACGGCCACCGCACGCACGGTGATGGACGCGCGCCGGCCACCGCAGCCCGGCGCCCGCATCGGTCGCGAGCCGGACGGTCGTCCGGCATGGTTCGTGCAGAATCCCGAGCACCCGGGCACGTTCACCAAGGTAAGTTGATCATGAGCAAGGGCACATCAGACAAGGACGCTGTGATCGTCGTCGACTACGATCCGTTTGCCGGTGGCACGCTGTCGCGGGTGGTACCGAGTACCGAGCCGCAACGCGAAATCTGGCTTGCCGACCAGTTGGGCAGCGATGCTTCGCTGGCCTACAACGAGTCGGTGTCGCTGCAGTTGCGTGGCACGCTGGACCAGGTCGCGCTCCGCCGCGCACTGCAGGCGCTGCTGGACCGGCACAATGCCCTGCGCGCGAACTTCGGTCCGGACGGCGAAACCTTGTGCGTGCTCGAACACGTGACGCTGGAACTGCCGTCGTTCGACTTTTCCGCGGCCAGTGCGCCACAACGTGAAGAGCCATTGCGGGAGCGCCAGCGCGTAGCCGTGGAAACCCCGTTCATGCTGGGTCGCGATCACCTGCTGCGCTGCGAGCTGGTGCGCCTGGCGCACGACGAGCATGTGTTGATCCTCACCGCCCATCACATTGTCTGCGATGGCTGGTCGTGGTGGGTGCTGGTGCGCGAGCTCGGCACCCTGTACGCCCGGGAGCTTGGCCGCGCGGTGAAATCACTGCCGCCAGCGGATGATTTTGCCGACTACGCGCTGGCCCAGGCCGAGCATCCGGGCGGAGCGCCGTTCGCGGCGGACGAAAGTTACTGGCTGGCGCAATTTGCCGACGAGATCCCGGTGCTTGACCTGCCCACCGATCGACCCCGGCCGGCCCGGCACACGTTCGCTTCCGCCCGCGAGGACTGGACGCTGGATGCGGGCCTGGTGACGGCGATTGGCCGCATAGGTGCGCGACGCGGGGTCAGCCTGTTCGCCACCCTGCTGGGCAGTTTCGCCGCACTGCTGGCGCGTCTGACCGATCAATCGCGCGTGGTGATCGGTGTCCCCACCGCGGGGCAATCGGTGGATGGCCATGACCACCTGGTCGGCCACTGCGTCAACACCTTGCCGTTGCTGTTCGAGCCTGATCTGGACCAACCGGCCACCCTGGCGATCGAGCAGGCGCAGGCCATCCTGCTGGATGCGCTGGAGCACCAGCGCTATACCTTCGGTACTTTGCTGCGCAAGCTGCGGGTCAGCCGTGATCCCTCACGACTACCGCTGGTCAGCGTGCTGTTCAACATCGACCAGGCGCTGGACCAGGAAGACTCGGCCTTTCCGGATCTGCAACTGGAGTTCGCCAGCAATCCGCGCAGCTTCGAGAACTTCGAACTGTCGATCAATGCCGTACAGAGCCGCGGTGAACTGCGCCTGGAATGCCAATACAACCGCGCCCTGTTCGACGGCGCCACGATCCGACAGTGGCTGGGGCATTACCAGACCCTGTTGCAGGCGATGACGATCCGTGGCGATGTCGACGCGTTTGGGCGCCTGCCCCTGCTCGCCGACATCGAGCGACGCAAGGTACTGGAGAAGTTCAACGACACCCGCGTCGACTATCCGCCCGGGCAGTGCGTCCATGAATTGATCGAGGCACAGGTCGAGCGCACGCCGCAGGCCATTGCCGTCAGCCATGAAGGCGACGTGTTGACCTACACGCAATTGAACTCCAACGCCAATCGGTTGGCCCATCACCTGCGCGCACTGGGCGTGCGCCCTGATCAACGCGTGGCGATCTGCGCCGGGCGCGGGCTGGAACTGGTGGTCGCCTTGCTGGCGGTGCTGAAATCCGGCGCTGCATATGTGCCGCTGGATCCGGAGTACCCGGCCGAGCGCCTGACCGGGATGCTGGCCGATTGCACGCCAGCGGCGTTGTTGACGCAGCAGGCCCTGTCCCCGCGGCTGGAAGCGTTGCAGTTGTCGATTCCGCTGCTGGCGCTGGACGAAGCTGATCCGGCGTGGGCGCGGCAGAGTCCGTCCAACCTGCCGGCGGGTGCGGTGGGCCTGGTCGATACACACCTTGCCTACGTGATCTACACCTCCGGTTCCACCGGTGTACCGAAGGGCGCGATGAACGAGCATCGCGGCGTGGTCAATCGGCTGCGCTGGATGCAGCAGATGTTCGCCGTGAACGCGGGCGACGTCGTGTTGCAGAAGACACCGTACAGTTTCGATGTCTCGGTGTGGGAGTTCTTTCTACCGCTGATGAGCGGCGCGCGGCTGGTGATGGCGCGAGCCGGTGGCCACAAGGATCCGGCCTATCTGGCCGACACGATCCGCCGTGAAAAGGTCACCACGATCCACTTCGTGCCCTCGATGCTGCATGCCTTCCTCGATCACGGCGACACTGCCGCCTGCGCAAGCGTCAGGCACGTGATCTGCAGCGGCGAGGCGCTGCCGGTCGCCCTGGCCGAGGCGTGTCAGCAGCAACTGCCGCGGATCGGCCTGTACAACCTGTATGGCCCGACCGAGGCTGCGGTGGATGTCACTGCGTGGCGCTGCGTGGCGGGCGATGGACTATCCGCCGTTCCGATCGGGCGCCCGGTCGCGAACACGCGCATCTATATCCTCGATCGCTTCGCCCAGCCGGTACCGGTCGGCGTTACCGGGGAAATCTTCATCGGTGGCGTGCAGGTCGGTCGTGGCTACCTGAATCGCGACGTGCTGACCCGTGAGCGTTTCCGCCCCGATCCCTTCGTCCACGAGCCGGCGGCGCGTATCTACAAGACCGGCGACCTCGGTCGCTGGCGCGCGGATGGAAACATCGACTACCTCGGCCGCAACGACTTCCAGGTGAAGCTGCGAGGTTTTCGTATCGAACTCGGCGAAATCGAGCACCGTCTGGCGGCGCACCCGACTGTGGCACAGGTGGTGGTGTTGGCACGCGAGGACCGCCCCGGCGACACTCGGCTGGTTGCCTACGTGGTGGCCCGCGAGGGCGCCAACCTTGATCCCGCGGTGCTGTCGTCCCATCTGCGACTGAGCCTGCCCGAGTACATGGTGCCGTCGCATTACGTGATGCTGGACGCGATTCCGTTGTCGACCAACGGCAAGGTGGATCGCAAGCGACTGCCGACGCCTGTCAGCAAAATCAGCGATCCGGCGCAGCAGCGCCAGGCGCCGCGCGACGAGCTCGAACAACGCGTGGCCGTGGCGATGGCTGCTGCGCTGGGCGTGGATACGCTGGGCGTGGACGACGATTTCTTCGAGCTCGGCGGTCACTCGCTGCTGGCCGCGCGGTTGATCGCGCGGCTCAATCGCGAATTCAGCCTCGGGCTGACGCTGCGGACCGCCTTCGATGCGCCGACCGCCGCCTCGCTGGCGGCGACGATACGCTCACTCGACACCGATGCCTCCGTGACGCACGTGGCGTCGCGGTCGATCCCGCGACTCGCCGACCGGACCACGGCGCCGCTTTCGCTGATGCAACAGCGCGTCTGGTATCTCGAACAGCTCAACCCCGGCCGGGTGGTCTACAACGCGCCGTCCGCGCACCGCTTGCGTGGAACGATGGACGTGGTCGCCTTCGAGCGGGCGCTGCGCGAGATGGTGCGGCGCCAACCGACCTTGCGTACCTCGATCGAGCTCGACGGCAAGGCGGCGATCCAGCGCATCCATGCCGAGGTCGCGACCGATCTGCCGCTGGAGGATCTTTCCGGACTGCCCGCGGACGAACGCGAGGCGATGCTGGCCCGACGCCTCGAGGAGCTGATTGCCGAGCCATTCGATCTGGCCAGGCTGCCGCTGTTCCGCGTGCGCCTGTTCCGGCTTGGTGCCGAGGAACATGTATTTTTCTTCATGCCTCATCACGTGATCTGGGACGGCTGGTCGTTCGACTTGCTGTACGAGGAGATGTCCGCCCTGTATGCCGCATTCCGTACCGACCAGCCGGTATCGCTGGCGCCGCTGGCAGTCGAATACGGTGATTTTGCCGCATGGCACGCGCAGTGGATGCACGGTGAGGAGCTGACCCGCCAGCTGGCGCATTGGCATCAACGCCTGGCCGGAACGCTCGAGCCACTCGAGTTGCCGGTCGACCGTCCACGGCCGCCGCGCATGAGCGGCGCCGGTGCGACGGAGTGGATCCATCTGTCCGCATCGCAGGAAGAGGCGATGCGGCAACTGGGTCAACAGGCGCAGTCCACCTTGTTCATGGTGCTGCTGACCGCCTACTACGTACTGCTGCATCGCCTGAGCGGCCAGTGCGACCTGATCGTCAATACGCCGGTGCGCGGTCGCGAAACGCCCGAACTCGAACGCGTGATGGGCTTCTTCGTCAATGCCCTGCCGCTCAGGGTGCAGCTTGATCCAGAGCTCTCGTTCGTCGATGCATTGCGTGTGGTGCGCGGCGTGGTGCTCGATGCATTCGCCTGTCCCGACGTGCCGTTCGAGCAGTTGGTGATCGACCTGGATGTACGCCGTGACGACAGTCGGCCGCCGCTCAGCCAGGCGATGTTCTCGTTCCAGGATGTACGCCAGCGTCCTGCTTGCTGGGGCGATCTCGAACACCAGAACATTCCCGTATTCCAGCATGGGGCGGCCGACGACATCGGCTTGTGGTTCATCGAGCATGGCCAGGGGCTGGCCGGCGGAATGACCTACAACACCGACATCTTCGATGCCTCCAGCGCGGCCCGCTGGGCCGGCTATCTCAAGCAGATACTGGCGCAGGCGGCCACCGAGCCAGGCACCACGCTCAACGATTTCGAGTTGATGGACAACGCCGAGCGTCGCCAGGTGCTTGAGGAATGGAACGCCACGGCGATGGATTACGATCGCAGCCAGGGTTTGCCCGCGCTGATCGAGGCGCAAATGGCCAGGATGCCGCAGCGTATCGCTGCGGAGTGCGGCGGCGAGCGAATCGACTATGCCGCACTGGAACGCGCCAGTCGCAGCGTGGCGCTGGCGCTGGGACGCTGCGGCCTCGGTCGTGGCGACCGCGTCGGGGTGTGTGTGCCGCGCAGTCTGACGATGCTGGTCGCCGTGCTCGGCGTGCTGCGCAGCGGCGCCGCCTACGTGCCGCTGGATCCGACTTTTCCGGCCGAGCGCCTGCAGTATATGGCCGATCATTCGCGCCTGCGCCATGTACTGGTCACCGATCCCGAGCTGTTGCCTGAGGTGGCGGCTGAGGGACGTGAATTGCTTGACGTGGACGCACTGGCGGCCGAACACTTCGACGTCTCGGAGTTGCCCGATGTCAGCGGCGACGACATGGCTTACGTGCTGTATACCTCGGGCTCCACCGGCAAGCCCAAGGGCGTCGGTATCTTGCATCGCAACCTGGTCAACTTCCTGCTGAGCATGGCGCGTGAACCGGGTTTCACCGAGAA
>JACDJC010000642.1_pt1 | contig 38900 bp, 32 predicted proteins | sample 7454191 | NCBI WGS metagenome assembly JACDJC01 (sample SAMN14253291, study PRJNA609438) | sludge metagenome | isolation source: sludge after 25d culture with pyrite and EDTA | collected 2018-12-20
GTACAACGCCTGATAGCACTTGGCTTCGGTGCCATACCGCTGGATGAACTGCGCCATCGACAATCCCTGCTGGAACTGCACTTGGTTCATGGCCATGTCTGCTCTCCGCTCCGTAACATGGCCCCGAGGCTGCGCCCCGCATGTCTCAAATCACGCGACTGCCGGCTGAGCGTCGTCGCTAATCAGGTAATTAGTTCCAGCTTCGCAGATGAAGCGCTTGGGAGGCTTTCTGCTCAATTGGGTAAAGAGGAGTTCAATAGCAGGGTCCGTATAACTGGCCTCAACAATGTAACCCGCATGATTCTGGCAAGTGTTCTAGAGCGTCGGGGGTTAAGGCAACGCTGAAAAAGTCTCTCGTACCTGCGAAAATGGCGCTGCATTGATATCCACGCGAGATAACGACGATGAAGCAGCAGACACTGGCGATGGCAGCGGACCAAGGCGAGAGTTTCGAGCAGCATCGCCGTGCGACACGTCGGGACAAATTTCTGTCGACGATGGAGCACATCGTGCCGTGGTCCGAGCTATGTGCCGTGATCGAACCGCATTACCCGAAGGCAGGCAGAGGCCGTCCGCCGGTGGGGCTGGAGCGGATGCTGCGAATGTACTTTGTGCAGCATTGGTTCAACCTCGCCGACGAGGCATGCGAAGAGGCTTTGCTGGACAGCACGGCGCTGCGCCGATTCGTCGGCATCGACCTGGGCCGTGAACGGGTTCCGGATGGAACCACGCTGCTCAAGTTCCGCCGTTTGTTAGAGAAGCACGAGCTCGGCGCAGCGTTGTTCACGCAGGTCAATCAAACGCTGCAAGACAGGGGTCTGAAAGTCGGCACCGGAACGATCGTCGATGCCACGATCATTGGAGCACCAAGCTCGACGAAGAACGCAAACAAGACACGCGATCCGGACATGCATCAGACCCGCAAGGGCCAGCAGTGGTACTTCGGCATGAAGATGCATATTGGCGTCGATAGTCGTACCGGCCTGGTGCACAGCGCGGCGGTCACGGCAGCCAACGTGCATGACAAACATCTTATGGAGGATCTGCTGCACGGCGATGAGCGGAGAGTCTATGGCGACAGTGCCTATGCCAGTCAAAAAGAGCTGATCCGCAAGCATGCACCACATGCGAAAGACTTCACCAATCAGCGCACACGCAAGCATGGCGAAGTCGATGAGGCCGAGCGCTCGCGCAACCGCAACAAGTCACGGATCCGGGCACGAGTTGAGCATGTCTTCGGCGTGGTAAAGCGACTGTGGGGATTCAGCAAAGTGCGCTACCGAGGTTTGGAGAAGAACGCCAACCGCAGCTTCGTCGCCCTCGGGTTGGCGAACCTGTACCTGTCACGCACCCGAGTACCGGCATGACGGCCCATCGAGGGCCAACAACGCGCCCCCAGGCGCGAAAATGGTGGGAACCAAGGGCGAAAAGTAGTGATCGGTTCGTCCGATTAGCGGCAAAACTGACCAGACGTGACGGATCATTGAATACGACGGCTTATTCAGCGTTGCCTTAAAGTGTTGAGTGCTAACAGTTCGCTGCAGCCGACCACCATCCCGCTACGCGGGCTGTCGGCGGCTGAGCTCAAGCGTTAGACCTCAGGACCAATATGCCCGCAGACGCCGCAACAACTGCACTAAGCATACCGACGATCGTTTGGTCCGGAATCATTGCATCTTTCATTTCGCTGGCAGGCGTCGTTCTGTCGAATCGAAGCAACCTAGAGAGATTGAAAGAGCAATTACGCCACGATTCTAGCGAGAAACACCGTGATCGCATCTCTGAGCTAAGGAAGAACGTCTACCTCGAACTTGCCACACAAATGACATACGCGGGCGGTCACCTCGGTTCATTGGCAGGCAAAGACCCAACGACGGCTGATCTGGTCGGTCCGCTCCAGGGGGCAATGGAGGAGCTCGCTAAGGTCCAATTGGTTGGTACAAACGAAACTGCGGCGCTTGCCTCAGAAATGACATCCATCTACGGCGAGGCACTATTCAAATTGATCGCAGCTGCGAAGCCTCTGCATGATCTAAAAATCGACATCAAGATTTCCGGTGATTTGTACGATCAGGAATTTGTTCAGGCCAAACGTGTCATCTCAGAAATCACAGCTCTCAATGAATCCGGCGCACCGAACCCGGACAGGTCGGCCGCATTGCAAAGATCCTTCGAGAACTATCGCCAGAGCTATACGAAATATTCTGGGGAGCGCGACACAGCTTGGAAGCTGTACAACGTGCACAACAAGTCATTCATCCAAGCTGTATTTGCGGAGCTAGGAAAGATTGCTCCTACTCAGATCAAGCTTCTAGGTGCTGTCAGGTCTGAAATTGGATTAGATACAAACGTCGTCGAGCTAAATCGTCGTATGGACGCAACACAAGCTCGAATGGAAAAGGCAATAGCTGATCTTCTGGCGCACCTTGATGCGCAGTGAGGTCTAACGAGAAAGGTTAGATCGTGCGAGCGAAGCGAGCCGCGATCTGAACCGTTTGTTGGACAAGCCCGGTTCCGGTGGTCGGATCATGTAGATAGCTTTTAGTCGGTCAGCGGCAATCGGTACTGACCGAGGGCGCCTATGCCTTCCCTTTCAACCAAGCCGGTTCGGTAACGTGCCGGAGGGCCAAATGAGGCGTCGTGATCGGGGGCTTTCGGCCGAAATTGTGGAGAAAAGGGGTCAGGTTCATTATTCCAATTATTCCGTGTACAGTAAATAAACCTGACCCCTTTGCGTTCCATCTGGTGTGGGATGGAGGGGCCGTGAGGTTCCTTCCTATCCCGATTATGTTCACAGGGCGTGGCGTAGCAGCTAGACTCCTTGGTGATAGGAGAACGCCATGAAGATCGCAACTTTACGTGACTTACCCGTCGAACAACGGCTCCACCTAGTGGAGGAGCTCTGGGACAGCATCGCCGCTGACCAACGATCGTTGCCGCTTACAGACGAACAGCGCAGCGAGCTCGACCGGCGGCTGGACGCCTACGAACTGGATGGCAACATTGGACGGCCCGGTAGCGTAGTTCTGGACGACATTCGCAAGCGCCTATGACGCGCCAACTCCGCGTTCGCCCCCAAGCCGAGCAGGACCTCCAAGAAGCAACAAATTGGTACGAGCAGCAAAGGCCGGGCTTGGGCAGCGAGTTCCTGGATGAGGTGCTGAGAACCTTCAACAAGATTTCCGAGCAGCCTGCTTTGTATCCGGTTTTGTACCGCAACACGCACCGTGCTTTGACACAGCGCTTTCCATTTGGCGTGTACTATCTTTGGCAAGGCGACGTCATCGTTGTCGTTGCCATCATGCACGGCAGCCGTAGTCCACGGCGGTGGAGGCAAAGAACATAACAGTTCGCTGCAGCCGACCGTCAACCCGCTACGCGGGCCGCCGGCGGCTGCGCTCAAGCGTGTGCGCCGGGCATGGCGCGCTACTTCATGGGTGCAAGTCCAGAAAAGAGGTCACCATTTCGCCGTCCGTGTCAACAGGCGCATAGCTCTCCGTGCCCGCTCGTCGCAGGCGCTGGGATGGATACCCTGATTTGATTTGCCGTCTCCGCGATGTTCCCGGCCGGTTGCGGAGTGATCCCGCACCAGTCACCGTTCTGGTTCTAGGCGCTGGTGTGCCCTTGAGCAATTGCTCCCAAACACTCGTCGGTTGCCATCGGTACGTCCAGGTGGCCGCGGTCGCGGCGCACAGATTCACGATCTCGCTCAAGGCGGATCAACCCTTGGTGGTTCGGCCGATGGGCGGCATCCTCAAAACAGGGTGTCGGCGGCGACAGCCATTCAGATCTGAGGGTTCCAGTCCAACCCCCTACCGGCTTGTCGCCGCCAACATGATCGTTAGCCAAAGGCGCGAACGACGTCGAAGGTGCCGCCGTCGCGCATCAGGTAGTAACCGGCCCGCGCCAGCTTGTGCGCCATCGCCTTGACGGAAATGGGGAAATGGGGTCAGGTTCATTTAATTGGATGTTGTATGGGAATGCTAGACATAAGGCGTCAGGCTTCATAATGAACCGTTCACCACGGCCTGAGAATGCATGAGACACAGTGAGCAACATAGAACGCACCGAACGGGCTGGCTTCGCGCCGCGGTGCTTGGGGCAAACGATGGGATTGTTTCCACTGCGAGCCTGGTGTTGGGTGTGGCGGCCGCCGGTGCAAGTACAAATACTATGGTCGTAGCGGGTGTTGCCGGGCTGGTGGCGGGCGCCATGTCGATGGCCGCCGGCGAGTATGTCTCGGTCAGCTCGCAAGCGGATACCGAGCGCGCGGATCTGGCCCGCGAAAGCAAGGAATTGGCTGAAAATATCGACCAGGAGCACGAAGAGCTGGTGTCGATCTATGTCCGACGCGGACTGGACCGGCCATTGGCATCAAGTGTGGCCACCCAACTCATGGCGCAGGATGCGCTCGGTGCGCACGCCAGAGACGAGCTTGGCATCTCCGATACGCTGGCCGCGAAGCCGATTCAAGCTGCCTTGGCCTCTGCTGGAACGTTCGCCGTGGGAGCGGTGCTGCCGTTGTTGGTCGTTGTAGTGATGCCGGATGCTGCACTCATGTGGGGCCTCGCAGGCGGCTCCCTCCTCTTCCTTGCCCTGTTGGGCTTTATAGCTGCGCGCGCCGGCGGCGCCCCGGCGCTCCGATCTGTCTTGCGTGTCTGCTTTTGGGGCGCGTTGGCCATGGGCTTGACCGCAGCGGTCGGCACACTCTTCGGAGCGCCTGCATGAAAGCCCTCAACGGGATTCCTCTCAAGGAACAAAATGCGTAAGTCATTGTTTCTTCGCGAACGCGTGACCCGGCACGGGCTTGGGAAGCTGATTAGCGTGGAACCTCAGCTGACATGGTCCTTCTGCCCTCGGCGATCATCGGGAGTCCTCCCTTGGGTGAGCAGTCTCCTGATCACATCTTGCATGGGTGCGGAAGAGCTGGCGGGCAGTGCCCGCCCTACAATTGCGGCGCCGTAGGGCGGGCACTGCCCGCCGGTCAGGCGTTAGGGGGGGCTGATCAACACTCCCCACCACGATCAATACGCAAACTCCCGAAACACCGGATCCACGCTACCGCCCCACGCTCCATGGAACAACTCCAGCTTCCGCTCGGCGGGAGTCTGGTTGGCTTCGACGATTTCCAGCATGGGTTCGAGGAAGATGGTTTCGTCGGCGCCATTGGTGTTGAGGCAGGCGCGGCGCTTCAGGCCGTGGGCGGCGATCTTCAGCGCCTGCTCGGCCAGGTCGCGCACGGTGCCGCCACGGAATGGCAGTTTAAGCGCCTGGCGGGGTACGCCATCGTGCAAGGCGTGGCGTTCGGCGGTGCTGAAATCCTTGACCAGGTCCCAGGCGGCATCCAGCGCTTCCTGGTCGTAGAGCAGGCCGACCCAGAACGCGGGCAGCGCGCACAGGCGGTTCCACGGGCCGCCGTCGGCGCCGCGCATTTCCAGGTATTGCTTCAGCCGCACCTCGGGGAACGCGGTGGTGAGGTGGTCGGCAAAGTCTTTCATGGTGGCGTGGACGCCGGGCAGGGCGGGCAGTTCGCCCGCGAGGAATTTCTTGAAATCCTGGCCGGCCAGGTCGAGGTATTCGCCGTTCTGCAGGCTGAAATACATCGGTACGTCGAGGATGTAGTCGATGTAGCGCTCGTAGCCGAAGCCGTCGGCGAAGACGAAGTCGAGCATGCCGGTGCGATCCGGATCGGTGTCGCTCCAGATATGCGAGCGGTACGACAGGTAGCCGTTTGGCTTGCCTTCGGTGAACGGCGAATCGGCGAACAGCGCGGTGGCGATCGGCTGCAGCGCCAGGCTGGTGCGGAATTTCTTCACCATGTCCGCTTCGGAGGAGAAATCCAGGTTCACCTGCACCGTGCAGGTGCGCGTCATCATGTCCAGGCCGAGCGAGCCGACCTTGGGCATGTAATCGCGCATGATCTTGTAGCGGCCCTTGGGCATCCACGGCATCTCGTCGCGGCGCCACTTCGGCTGGAAGCCCATGCCGAGGAAGCCCAGACCCAGGTCATCGGCGACCGAGCGCACGTCCTTCAGGTGCGAGTTCACCTCGGCGCAGGTCTGGTGGATCGTCTCCAGCATGGCGCCGGACAGTTCCAGCTGACCGGCCGGCTCCAGCGTGATCGAGGCGCCGTTGCGCGACAACGCGACCGGGTTCGCGCCTTCGCGGGTGACCGACCAGTCGTAGCGGGTGGCCAGCGTTTCGAGCAGGCGCTTGATGCCGCGGTCGCCCTCGAAGGTGGGTGGGCGCAGGTCGTCGGTGCGGAAGCCGAATTTCTCGTGCTCGGTGCCGATCCGCCATGCCTCGCGCGGCTTCTCGCCGGCGGCCAGGTAATCGGCCAGTTGTTGGCGACCCGCAATCGGGGTGCTCTTGACGGCACTGGGTATGGACACGGACGAAGCCTCGCTAGGTAAGCCGACACTATGGGGGCAGTGCAAGGCGACGAAAAGGGGGTGTCGTGGGATGCGGACGGAACGGCCCATTGAATCAGCGGCCTATATGGTGCGCCATGAGCTGGATCAGAGTGTGCGCTCCGCGCGACGTGGCAGGCGCGGTTGGGAGCGCCGCGATCAAATCGGCGGTGTTGGTTGTGCGCGCGCAGTCATGAAGTGTGCTGACTGGATGGAGGAGCGATCCTCGCTTCAGACCTCTCCCAAGCTGTGCGCGGGGAGCAGAACGGCGAGGGCAAGATCAAGCTTCCTGATCAGCGTCGGCGTTCGGCTCCCAAAGCCCCTCTCCCGCCGGCGACCTTGGGAGTCCCCTTGTGGGTGAGAGGGGTTGGGAAGAGGGTGTGGGCGGAGCCTGCCGTGACAGCACTCTGCACGGTGGCTCCGCGCTTCGCCCGTACCCTCATCCGGCGCTGCGCGCCACCTTCTCCCGCGGGGCGAAGGCCGGCTTTGCCGCGGATGGGGTCAGGCCTTTCCGATTCCCCGCCCTTTACCGCTTCATCGCATTGAAGAACTCGTCGTTCGACTTGGTGTTCTTCATCTTGTCGAGCATGAATTCCATCGCGGTCAGCTCGTCCATCGGATGCAGCAGCTTGCGCAGGATCCAGATCTTGGCCAGCAGGTCCGGGTCGATCAGCAGGTCCTCGCGGCGGGTGCCGGAGCGGTTGATGTCGATGGCCGGGAACACGCGCTTCTCGGAGATGCGCCGGGACAGGTGCACTTCCATGTTGCCGGTGCCCTTGAACTCCTCGTAGATCACCTCGTCCATCTTGGAGCCGGTGTCGGTCAGCGCGGTGGCGATGATGGTCAGGCTGCCGCCTTCCTCCACGTTGCGCGCGGCACCGAAGAAACGCTTCGGACGCTGCAAGGCGTTGGCATCGACACCGCCGGTGAGCACCTTGCCGGAGCTGGGCACCACGGTGTTGTAGGCACGCGCCAGACGGGTGATCGAGTCGAGCAGGATCACCACGTCCTTCTTGTGCTCGACCAGGCGCTTGGCCCGCTCGATCACCATCTCGGCCACCTGAACATGGCGCACGGCGGGCTCGTCGAAGGTGGAGCTGATCACTTCGGCGCGCACGGTGCGGGCGATCTCGGTCACCTCTTCCGGGCGCTCGTCGACCAGCAGGATCATCACGTGGGCTTCGGGATGGTTGTAGGTGATCGCCTGGGCGACGTTCTGCAACATCATCGTCTTGCCCGATTTGGGCTGGGACACGATCAGGCCGCGCTGGCCCTTGCCGATCGGCGCGATCAAATCGAGGATGCGGCCGGTGATGTCCTCGCTGGAACCGTTGCCGCGCTCGAGCTTGAACGCCTTGCGCGGGAACAGCGGGGTGAGGTTCTCGAACAGCATCTTGTTCTTGGATGCTTCCGGCGGATCGCCATTGATCGTCTCCACCCGCAGCATGGCGAAGTAGCGCTCGCCTTCCTTCGGGTGGCGTACGCGGCCGGTGATGTAGTCGCCGGTGCGCAGGTTGAAGCGGCGGATCTGGCTGGGCGAGACGTAGATGTCGTCGGGGCCGGCCAGGTAGGACTCGTCGGCGGAGCGCATGAAACCGAAGCCGTCCTGCAGGATTTCCAGCACGCCCTCGGCCCAGATGCCGCCGCCGGAGCGGGCGTGCGCCTTGAGCACGTTGAAGATCACGTCCTGCTTGCGGGCGCGGGCGACGCCTTCGTGCACGCCCAGCGATTCGGCGAACTCCAGCAGCTGCGGCGCTTTCATGCGCTTGAGCTCGGTGAGGTTGATCACCCGGTCGTTGCTGCCCGGATCGGCGTTGTCGTCATCCACCGGCAGGCCGTTCGGGTTGGGGCGCTGGTGGCGCTCGCCCTGCGGGCGCGGCTGGTTGCCGCGGTCGCTGCGGTCGTTGCGTCGGCGCCGGCCACGACTGTCGCGACCTTCGCGGGGTGGGTTCTGGCCCTGCTGGGTCGAACCCTGTCCCTGGTTCTGGCTTGCGCTCTGATTCGGGTTGGCGTTCGACCCGGAGCCGGACGAGGGATCGGCATTCGCGTTCGGCGCTGTGGGTGAGTTCCCACCTTGGCTGGCCAGTGCTTCGGCCCTGGCGGGTGCCGGAGTCTCCGCCGACATAGCCGGTGCCGGTGCCGGGCGTTCGGTCGCCGCCGCCGGGGTGGGCGGCTTCTCGGCCACAGGCGCCTTGTCGCTTGCCGCGGCCTTGTCGGCCGCCGCCGCGGTTTTGGCCGCGGTGCTGCGGCGCGGCGCGCGGGCGCGTGGCTCGGGTTTGCCTTCGGTCACGGGGCTGGCATCGGCGCCCTTGGTCTCGGGCGGGGTCTGGTTATCGGTATCGGACACGGGCAATCCTCGCGGGGCGCCGTTGAGTTGCAGGAAGGGAGGGTGTGCGTCGCGCGGGGGCGCAAGGGGACAGGACTGTCCCGACGGACACGGTCAATCTAGCACCCGCTGCGTGTCGGCGTAAAGCCTTGGCAACCGGCCGCGTGATGCGGGGGTGGGTTGCCGGCAGCGGGTGGGGTTCAAGCGGTTCAGATTACCTTGTCGACCATCTGGGCCAGCTGGCTCTTGCCGACGGCGCCGATCTGGGTGGCCTCGACCTTGCCGTTCTTGAATACCATCAGGGTCGGGATGCCGCGCACGCCATAGGTCCGCGGGGTCTGTTGATTCTGGTCGATGTTGACCTTGACCACGCGCAACTTGCCTTCGTACTGCTTGGCCAGTTCGTCCAGCACCGGGGCGATGGACTTGCACGGGCCGCACCATTCGGCCCAGAAATCAAGCAGAACGGGGGTTTCGGACTTCAGCACCTCCTGTTCGAAGGTATCGTCGCTCACATGGGTAATCAGGTCGCTCACCGGGGATCTCCGTGGCTGGGGGCGCAGGAAGCGCGGGTAAGACAGCATGGGGTGGCCGACGCCGCAATACAAGGAGCGACGTCATCAGCTACACTCAGGCGCCCATGAAGCATGGGTTGGGCAGGAAGAACGCAGGCCAAGGCGGCTTGGCGCTCATTCCAGCGCAACTCCGGGCACGATTCAAGGGCGGTCTTCCAGGCCGCCCGTCAGACCGCCGGCAAAAACGGCGTCGCACGCCGCGGCGCGACCTTGTTGACCCTGACATTGAGCCGCTTCAGTTGCGCCACGCGCACCCGTCCTGCACCGCTTTCGCGCCGATCCCGGGCTGCTGGAGCGGGTGCAGTGCATCACGCCGCCCTCAGGTTCCGAATTCCCCATATGTCACAAACCGTACTCACCGATACCTTCTTCACCAACTTCGATCTCCATCCGCTGCTCCAGCAAGGCCTGGACGACAGCGGTTTCACCCGCTGCACGCCGATCCAGGAAATGACCCTGCCGCCGGCACTGGCCGGCCGCGACGTTGCCGGCCAGGCACAGACCGGCACTGGCAAGACCTGTGCCTTTCTGGTCGCGTTGATGAATCGATTGTTGACCACGCCGGCCGTCGCCGACCGCAAGGACAGCGACCCGCGCGCCCTGATCATCGCGCCGACCCGCGAGCTGGCGATCCAGATCGACAAGGATGCGCGCAGCATCGGGCAGCACACCGGCCTGAGGACTGCGTTGATCTATGGCGGCGTCGACTACGACAAGCAACGCCAGCAGTTGAAGGATGGCTGCGACATCATCATCGCCACCCCGGGCCGCCTGCTCGACTACCACAAGCAGGGCGTGTTCAGCCTCAACAGCGTCGAGGTGATGGTGATCGACGAGGCCGACCGCATGTTCGACCTCGGCTTCATCAAGGACGTGCGCTTCATCTTCCGCCGGCTGCCACCACGCGAGCAGCGCCAGGTGCTGCTGTTCTCGGCCACGCTCAGCCACCGCGTGCTGGAGCTGGCCTACGAACACATGCACGAGGCCGAGAAGCTGGTGGTGGAAAGCGACCACGTCACCGCCGACAAGGTGCGCCAGGTGGTCTACTTCCCGGCCAAGGAAGAGAAGATGCCCTTGCTGCTGAACCTGATCGATCAGCACAAGCCCACCCGCAGCATCATCTTCGTCAACACCAAGGCTGCCGCCGAGCGCGTCACCGAGCGGGTCAGGCGCCATGGCTGCCGGGTCGGCGCGATCTCCGGCGACGTGCCGCAGCTGAAGCGGCAGAAACTGCTGCAGCGATTCAAGGACAGTCAGCTCGACATCCTGGTGGCTACCGATGTGGCCGCGCGCGGGCTGCACATTCCCGAGGTCAGCCACGTCTTCAACTACGACCTGCCGCACGATGCGGAGGATTACGTGCACCGCATCGGTCGCACCGCGCGGCTGGGCGCCGAGGGCGATGCGATCAGCTTCGCCTGCGACCTGTACGCGATGTCGCTGCCGGACATCGAGACCTATATCGGGCAGAGCATTCCGGTGGCGCCGATGGATCCGGCCTTGCTGGTGATGCCCAAGCCGCGCGCGATCGACGCCGAGTTCGCCGCGAACGCCGCGGCCGACAGCGCTGCGTTTGGCGACGTGGTGCCGCCGCGGCCCGGCGAAAAGCCGCGTCGCACGGGTGGTGGCGGCTCCCATGGCGGTCGCGATGACGGTGGCCGTGGCGCTTCGAGGCGACAGCGCGAGCGTAAACCGGCCGTGGCCGAGGCGCCGGCCGCGCAGCCTGCGGCCGAGGCCGTGCCGCAGACCCGGCCCGCGCCAACCAACGGCGCGGCCGAAGCCGAAGGCACCCGCAAGCCACGCCGCCGTCGCGGTGGGCGCAATCGTCGGCGCGACGGCGGAGCGGCCGCCGGGGTCGAGGCAAATACGCCGCCACAGGCGGCGGCCAAGGGCCATCATGCCCCGCGCGGCGAGCGTCGTCCGCCGCACGAGCGCACCGTGAGCGAGTCGTCCGGCAGTCCCCACACCCGCCCGTCGCGCCAGGTCGCGGTGACCTCCGGCAAGACCGGCGATCGCCCGCATCCGAACAAGCCCGGCCTGTTCCGGCGCCTGACGCGCCTGTTTACCGGCCGCTGAGCTTCCGCTCGCCGCGGATTCAGCCGCGGCGAGCCCGAACCCGCATCTCGCTGCCGGCTTCCCTTATCCTTGCGGTTGGCGTGACGGCATTCAGGCGCGGGGATACGCGGTGATCCAGTTCGATCAAGTCAGCAAGCGCTACGAGGGCGGCCACGAGGCGCTGTCGCAGCTTTCATTCGAAGTGCCCAGCGGCGAGATGGCCTTCGTCACCGGCCATTCCGGCGCCGGCAAGAGCACCCTGCTCAAGCTGCTCGGGCTGATCGAACGGCCGTCACATGGCGTGATCAGCATGGATGGCAGGAAACTGTCGAAGATCCGCGCCAGCGGGGTGCCGAAATGGCGCCGGCAGATCGGCATGGTGTTCCAGGATCACCGGCTGCTGATGGATCGCACCGTGTTCGCCAACGTCGAGTTGCCGCTGGTGATCGGCGCCATCGCGCGCGCGGAACGTGGGCGGCGGGTGCGCGCGGCGCTGGAAAAGGTCGGCCTGCTGGCATACGAGCGGCAGTTGCCGGCCACTTTGTCCGCCGGCGAACAGCAGCGGGTCGGTATTGCGCGCGCCATTGTGGCGCGCCCGGCGCTGCTGATTGCCGACGAGCCCACCGGCAATCTTGATCCGCAACTGGCGCTGGAGATCATGGGCCTGTTCGACGAGTTCCAGCAGGTCGGCACCACCGTGCTGGTGGCCAGCCACGACCTGCCGCTGATCAAACGCATGAAGAAACGCGTGATCGTGCTCGATCACGGTCGCCTGGTGGCCGACCTGGCCGCGCAGGAGGTGTTGTGAGCACGATGCCGGAAGCCCCATCCGTGCCAGCCGGAGTGCCCGCGCGCAACGGACACAGCCGCGGCCGCCGGCTGGCCAGCTGGCGCGAGCATCATGGCTGGAGCGCGGCGGCGAGCCTGCGCCGGCTGGCCGCGCGCCCGCTGGGCAGCTTGTTGACCATCGCCGTGATGGGCCTGGCGCTGGCGTTGCCGCTGACGTTCTACCTGCTGATGAGCAATGTGCAGAAACTTGGCGACGCGTTGGGCCAGAGCCAGGCGATCAGCGTGTTTCTCAAGCCCGATCAGGGCGCCCAGCAGGCCAAGCTGTTGGCGACCGAGCTGGGCAGGCGAGCCGAAGTGGCGGACGTCGCGCTGAAGACGCCGCAACAGGGCATGGACGAACTGGCGAAGATGCAGGGCTTCTCCGGCGCCCTGCAGACGCTGGGCGACAACCCGTTGCCGTACGTGCTGCAACTGCAACCGCGACCCGACGTCGGCGCCGGCGCAGTCGAGCAACTGGTGACGGATGTGCGCGCCATGCGCAGTGTCGACCTGGTGCAGGACAGCGCTCACTGGCGCCAGCGCCTGGAGGCCTTGCTCGGCGTGGGCAATCGCATCGTGTCGATCGTGGCCTCGCTGCTGGCGCTGGCGGCGCTGCTGGTGGTCGGCAATACGGTGCGGGTGGATATCGCCAGCCGCAGCGAGGAGATCGGCGTGCTGCTGCTGGTTGGCGCCAGCAAGGCCTTCGTGCGCCGACCCTATCTGTATGCGGGAATCTGGTATGGCCTGTTCAGCGGCATCCTCGCCATCGCACTGACGGTGATGACCGAGCTGGTGCTGGCGCAGCCGGTCGCGCGCTTGAGCCAGACCTATGAGGGCGGGCTGCACGTGGGCGGCCTGCCGCCGTGGCTGCTGCTGGTCGTGCCGTTGGCGACCGCGCTGCTGGGCTGGCTTGGTGCGCGACTGGTCAGCGCATGGCAACTGCGCAAGGCGGCGTGATGGCGTACCGGTGCGGTGACGTGAATCGCAACGTCGTGTGGATATTCCATGCACTATCCTCCATTCGGGCTGGTGCAGCGGAGGCGCCTGCCGATTTGCCGCGAAATCAGGAAGAATCCGCCGTCTTGTCGTCATTCTGGCGAGTGCGGGAATGACGCCACAGGAAGGTTTTTCGAGGTTTTCGCTGGCGAGGTTGGCCACAAGTCATGTAAGTGAGCTGAGGCATGAGTACAAACATCAGCAGTCGTCTGCTGACCGAGGCGCCGCGCGTGCTGGTGGTCGACGGTTCGCGCGTGGTGCGCAAGCTGATCAGCCGCGTGCTGAAAGACGAGCTGCCCGGCGTCGAGGTAGTCGGTTGCGACAGCGGCGAGGAAGCTCGGCAGGTGCTGGGCGAGGGTGCGTTCGACTTCATCACGATCGCGCTGCGCCTGCCTGACATGGACGGGTTGGAACTGGCGAAATTCGTGCGCGAGTCGGCAACGCAGGCTTATATTCCGATTGTGGTGGTTTCCGGGGATGTCGAGGATCGCCTGCACCGGCGTTCGCTGGGCGAACATGTCACCGACTATTTCGACAAGTCGCTGGGCTTCCAGGCGCTGGCTGAATTCATCCGTGGCTATGTCAGCCCGCAGGTCAGCGCCGAGGGTACCGTGCTGTATGTCGAGGACAGCCGGGTGGTGGCGCTGGCCACCCGACGCATGCTGGAGAAGATCGGGCTGACCGTGCGCCACGTGGTCAGCGTGGAGGACGCTATCGCCCTGCTCGAAACCGACCGCGCGCAGGGCTCGATTGGCGCGGACCTGGTGCTGACCGACGTCAGCCTGAAGGGCGAATTGACCGGCGGCGACCTGCTCGAGCACATCCGCAACGAATTCGGTTACGGCAAGGGTCGTCTGCCGGTGCTGGTGATGACCGGCGACGAGAACCCGGCCAACCAGGCCGCGCTGATCCGCGCCGGCGCCAACGACCTGGTCGAGAAGCCGGTCGAGGAAAAGCTGCTGATCACCAAGCTGCTGTTCCAGTTGCGTGTGGCGGCGCACCTGCGCGGGCGCGAGCCGGCGGACCTCGAGCCGGCCGACGAGGACGCATGAGCGACGGCGCGGTCAAGCTGGAGCCGTCCTGGAAGGCGCGTATCGGCGACTATCTGCGGCGACCCGATATGCAGGCGCTGTCAGCTTTCCTGCGGGCGCAGAAGCAGGCCGGCAAGCACATCTATCCGCCCGGGCCGGAGATTTTCGCGGCGTTCGAGCACACTCCGTTCGATGCGGTGCGGGTGGTGATCCTGGGCCAGGATCCCTACCACGGCGCCGGCCAGGCGCATGGCCTGTGTTTTTCGGTGCGTCCCGGCGTGCGGGTGCCGCCATCGCTGGACAACATCTTCAAGGAGATCCAGCGCGACCTCGGCATCGCCCGCCCCGCCCACGGTTGTCTCACCGCCTGGGCCGACCGCGGCGTGCTCCTGCTCAACAGCGTGCTGACGGTGGAGGAGGGACGTGCCGGCGCGCATGCGAACCGCGGCTGGGAGGGCTTCACCGATGCGGCGGTCGATGTGCTCAACTGCGAGCGCGAAGGACTGGTATTCCTGCTGTGGGGCTCGTACGCGCAGCGCAAGGGCCAATTGATCGACGGTCACCGCCACTGTGTCTTGCGCACGGTGCATCCATCGCCGTTGTCGGCCCATCGCGGCTTCCTCGGCTGTGGCCATTTCTCCGCGACAAACCGCTACCTGGCAAGCCAGGGCCGGCAGCCGATCGACTGGTCGCTGCCGTCGCCGCCCTCGTCACAGCCAACTTCTGACGCGGCTTGAGCCTGGTCCAGATGGCCTCATCTGGGCACGATCGGCCGCTCGACAAGCGTGGCTTATATCTATACTATCTAGTCCATTAATACCCGGTTCCCTTCCGGATCGAACCATTCGTTGCTTTAGCACTCCAATGTCAGAGTGCTAGACTTTGACGTCATGCAGGAGGTTTCATCCATGTCCCAAGCCTTGGTGACCGCAAACTTTCCACTGCCGAGCGTGGTGGGCAGTCTGGATGCCTACATTTCCGCCGTGCACCGCATCCCGGTGCTGAGTGTGGAAGAAGAGCAGGCGCTGTCGCGCGATTATCGTGAATCCGAAAACCTGGAGGCGGCGAAGAAGCTGGTGATGTCGCACCTGCGTTTCGTGGTGCACGTGGCACGCGGCTATTCCGGTTACGGCCTGCAACTGGCCGACCTGATCCAGGAAGGCAACATCGGCCTGATGAAGGCCGTCAAGCGTTTCGACCCGGACGTGGGTGTGCGCCTGGTCAGCTTCGCGGTGCACTGGATCCGGGCCGAGATGCACGAGTTCATCCTGAAGAACTGGCGCATCGTGAAAGTCGCCACCACCAAGGCGCAACGAAAACTGTTCTTCAACCTGCGCAAGAACAAGAAGCGTCTGGGCTGGATGAACGCGGCCGAAGTCAGCACGGTGGCAAAGGATCTGGGCGTGCCCGAGGCGACCGTGCGCGAGATGGAATCGCGCCTGTCCGGTCGCGACATCGGTTTCGAGGCGCCGGTCGACGCCGACGACGATGCCAAGCCGGCACCCGCCGCGTTCCTGATCGACCATGCCGCCGATCCGTACGAAACCGCGGCCGATGAGGACTACGCGGACAACCAGTTGCAAACCCTGACCGATGCGCTGGCGCATCTGGACGCCCGCTCGCGCGACATCATCCAACGGCGCTGGCTGGACGACGACAACAAGGCGACCCTGCAGGATCTGGCCGACGAGTATGGCGTGTCCGCCGAGCGTATCCGCCAGGTCGAGGCAAATGCGATGAAGAAGATGCGGGGCTTGTTCACGATGTAATGTGAGACGGGATGCGAGTCCCTCACAAGAGCCCGCGCATGCTTGTGCGGACTCTTGGAAAGAGCAGCAGGTCCCTGGCGATTTCGCGCGAATTTCGGAAGGTGTATGGACGACCCGGGAAACCGGGCCGTTTGCGTTCAGCCTGCCGCCCGCAGCCTCGCGTGCCGGCGATCGCCGTTTGCCCAGCTTCACGCCGTCGCCGTCGATCGCGCTGACGGCGACGCCTGCACCTCCACCCCGAGCCGCTCCAGTTGCCGCCGCGCCTTGTCCGACAGCGAAGGCTCGCAGTCGGCCAGCCGCCGCGCGCCAGCCTCGGCCAGGCGCACCGTGGCGCGGTGGGGATCGCAGCGGCGGAACTCGGCGAGAGGATATACCGGGCCAGTTCGCTCAGGGTGCCGGCCAGCTCCACGCCGGTGGAACCGCCGCCAACTACAATTTCTCGCCGGTCAGCGCCGGACCGCCGCCGGCTGGCGCAGCGCCATGCCCTTGAGCACGTTCAACGCTTGCGACAGCGCGTAGTCGCTGGTGGCGAGTTTGGCGTCGGCGGTATTGTCAACGTTGTCGATATCGCCGTCCGCCTTGACGTTTTCATTCGCCAGGTGGTGCGGCAAGTCGGCCTCCGAGCTGATCAGCACCGGCGGTCTGTCGGCCTCATTCACGGTCAAGTCGGCCAGGGCGATGTCCGGTTTGATCCCCTCGGCCTGGATCGAAGTTCCGTTCGGGGTGTAGTAGCGGGCGGTGGTGATTTTCACGGCGTGATCGGCATTCAGTGGCAGTACGGTTTGTACCACGCCCTTGCCGAAGCTGCGCTGGCCCATGATCAACGCGCGGTGATTGTCTTTCAGTGCGCCAGAGACGATTTCGGCGGCCGAGGCGGTGCCGTGGTTGGTCAGCACGATCATCGGCGCGCCGCCGAGCAGGTCGCCGGGATCCGCGCTGAAGCTCATGTTCGCATCGGCCAGACGGCCACGCGTCGTGACGATCACGCCGGAGTCGAGGAACTCGTCGCTGACCCCGACCGCCGCCGTGAGCAGACCGCCGGGGTTGTTGCGCAGGTCCAGCACCGCACCCTTCTGCGGGCCGTTCCTGGCGATCAGCTGGCCCAGTTTCTTCTCCAGGTCGGCGGCCGTGTCGTCCTGGAACTGGCTGATCCGGATGTAGGCGTAGCCGGGTTCCAGTTCGCGCACTTTGATGCTGCTCACCGAGATGGTCTCGCGCATCAGGTGCAGGTCGATCAGTTTGTCGCTGCCCTCATGTGCGATGGTCAGGCTGATCTTGCTGCCGGGCTTGCCACGCAGCTGCTGGAACATCTCGTTGACGTTCTGCGGATCAACCACCTTGTCGTTGATCTTGACGATGCTGTCGCCCGGCTTGATGCCGGCGCGTGCGGCCGGGGTGTCGTCGATCGGCGAGATGATCCTGAGCCCGCCCTCGACCTGCAGCACCTCGATACCGAGGCCGCTGTACTGGCCGGACGTATCCTCGCCGAGCTGTTGCAGGCCTTCCTTGTCCAGGTATTCGCTGTGCGGGTCGAGCCCGGCCAGCATGCCGGTGATGGCCGCCTTCATCAGGGTCTTGTTGTCGACCTTTTCCACATAGGCCTGCCGCACCAGCTCGTAGACGCGGCTGAAATTACGGATGTCCTGCAGATCCACCTGGTCGGCGCCGGCACTGGAACTAGCGCTGCTCGGCGCGCTGCTGCCCGCGGCCGGCACATCCACCGGCGACGCCGGTACGCTGCTACCGGTGACCGGGACACCTTGCGCCTGCACGGCGGACATCACCAGCAACAACAGGGTGAGCAGGCCAAGGATCGGTCGACGGTGGGACAGGCGCATGCAGGTGACTCCACTCAACTGAGAAACTTCGCGCCGCAGCGCGACCAAGAGTATGGCAGGACGTGGGACAACCGGACGCCGGAGTAATTCACTGCACCCCTGTCTGCCGGCACGCCGGGGCGATGGCTTCAACCATGCTTGCTCAGCCAGCTGCGCGGATCCACCGGCTTGCCGCCCTGGCGCAGCTCGAAATACACGCCGGTGTTGACGCCGGTGACCGCGCTGGCGGTGCCGATGGCCTCGCCCGCCTCGACCTCGTCGCCGACGCTGTGCAGCAGGCTTTCGTTGTTGCCGTACATGCTCATCCAGCCGTTGCCGTGGTTGACGATGATCAGCATGCCGTAACCGCGCAGGAAGCCGGCATAGATGACTCGTCCGCGCGCCACCGCGTGCACCTCGTTGCCGGCCGTGGCCTTGATCAGCACGCCATTGCCATAGTGGTTCACCGCGCCGCTGGCCGGCCACGGCAGGTGACCGCGGATGTCGGCGCCGACACTGCCGGTTCCCGCTGGGGCCGGCTTGCCGCGACGCGACGTGGTGGCGGCCTCATCGATCGCCTTCTGCAACCTGTCGAGTAGCTGATTGAGCGATTGGGCATCATGTTTCATCGCGGCCAGGCGTTGCGCCTGGTCCTTGTAGCGGGCATCGGTCGCCGCGGCCAGCTTCTGCTGGGCGGCGCGCTGCTGCGCCAGTTTCTTCGCCTGCTGTTCACGTTGGACCTTGGTCGCCTGCAACGCCTGCTGTTCGGCGGTGATCGAGGCTTCCAGCTCCTGCAACTGGGCCAGGTCGCCCATCAGATTTTGCACGCGCTGCACACGATCGCGCTGGAAGTACTGCGAATACACCAGGGCGCGGGCGATGCGCGCCACGTCCTCGTCGCCCAGCAGCAGGCGCAGGTCCGAACCGTGACCCAACGCGTAGGTGGCGCGCAGCAGGTCGGCGATGGCGGCGCGCTGGCTGTCCAGCGTCTGCTGCAGGCTGGTACGCTGTTGTTGCAGCTGATCCAGTTCCTTTTGCTTGGCCGCCAGCTCGGCGTCGGACTCGCGCACGGCCCGCGCCGCGGCCGCCAGCGCATTGGCCTGTCTGGCCAGCTCCGCGTTGACGCTGTCGCGCTTGGCTGCGGTGCTGGCCTGCTCGGTGGCCAGCGCCTCCATCTTGCGGCGCAAGTCCGCCAACTTCTGCTTCGTCTCGGTCTGCTCGGTGCGGCTCTTGCCGTCCTGCCGCGCCTGGACGGCAGTGGGAGCCAAGGCGGCGAACCAGACGATGGCAAGCAGGCAGCCGACAAGTTGGCGGGTGGAATGGAGGCGGTTGCGCATCCGCGGATTATCACCGAGCACGCGTGCAGGATCGAGCATGCCGTCAATGCCCTCGTTGTGCCGATCGGCGGGATGAATGTCGGCTCATACACGATGTGCCCTGTCCAATCCATCGCCTGGTTGATTAAGCTGCCCGCTGACGACCCCTGCAGGCGCGTGGATTGCTCAACAGACTCTGGCTCGGATTCTTCCTCACCGCTGCGGTGGCGGCACTGGCGCAATGGCTGGTCGGTGGCAACCCCGGCGTGTTCGCCGCGGTGGTGGCGGCGTTGTTCGACATGGCCGACCTCTCGGTCAAGGTGATGCTGCTGCTGTTCGGTACGCTGGCGTTGTGGCTGGGGTTCCTGCGCATTGCCGAACAGGCCGGCCTGGTCGACCAGCTCGCACGCCTGCTCGCGCCGTTGTTTGCCCGACTGATGCCGCAGGTGCCACGCGGCCATCCGGCGATCGGCCTGATCACGCTGAACTTCGCTGCCAATGCGCTGGGGTTGGACAACGCGGCCACGCCGATCGGCCTGCGCGCGATGCGCGAGCTGCAGACGCTGAACCCGTCGGCGGATACCGCCAGCAATGCGCAAATCCTGTTCCTGGTGCTGAATGCCTCGTCGCTGACCCTGCTGCCGGTCACCGTGTTCATGTATCGCGCCCAGGCCGGCGCGGCCGATCCCACCTTGGTGTTCCTGCCGATCCTGCTGGCGACCAGCGCCTCGACCCTGGTCGGTTTTCTCAGTGTGGCGTACATGCAGAAGTTGCGCCTGCGCGATCCGGTGGTGCTGGCCTGGCTCGGTGGTGCGGCGCTGCTGCTGAGCGGTTTCATCGCGCTGCTGGCCTCGCTGACCGCAGCGGCATTGGCCAGCCTGTCGGGTCTGCTCGGCAACCTGTTGCTGTTCGGGGTGATCATCGCCTTCGTCAGTGTCGGCGCCTGGCGCAAGGTGCCGCTGTTCGAGAGCTTCGTCGATGGCGCAAAACAGGGCTTCGAGGTGGCCAGGGATCTGTTGCCCTACCTGATCGCGATGCTGTGTGCGATCGGCGTGCTGCGCGCTTCCGGCGCACTGGATTTCGCGCTGGACGGAATCCGCTGGCTGGTGCTGCACGCGGGCCTGGATGCGCGCTTCGTCGATGCCTTGCCGACCGCGCTGGTCAAGCCGTTCTCCGGCAGCGCGGCGCGCGCCATGCTGATCGAGACCATGCATCATTCGGGCGTGGACAGCTTTCCGGCCCTGCTGGCGGCGACGGTGCAGGGCAGCACCGAGACCACCTTCTACGTGGTGGCGGTGTATTTCGGCGCGGTCGGGATCAAGCGGGTGCGCCATACCATCGGTTGCGCCCTGCTGGCCGACCTGGCCGGCGTGCTGGCGGCGATTGCAGTCTGCTACTGGTTCTTCGGATGATGGGTGAAGCGAGAAAATGTGCAGGAGTGAGCCATGAGCATGAGCCATACCCAGGTTAGCCAAGCCGGTTCGCATCGTGGACGCGAGCGTGCGGCGGGGCACGTCTCCGCTGGTTTTGCGCTGCTTTCCACTCACACCTGGCTCATCCCGTGTGCCTGATCGCCTTTGCCTGGAACGCCCATCCGCGCTGGCACTTGCTGCTGGCCGGCAACCGCGACGAATCTCATGCGCGACCGAGTGCGGCGCTGGCGCGCTGGGACGACATGCCGATCATTGCCGGCCGCGATCTGGAGGCTGGCGGCACCTGGCTGGGCGTCACCGATGATGCGCGTTGCGCGGTGGTGACGAACGTGCGCGACCCTCGTGATGCGCAAACGGGCAGCTCGCGCGGCCTGTTGATCCGCGATTATCTCGTCGGCGCCGCTGACGCCACTGCGCACGCGAACCAGTTGCTGCGTGACGCCGCGGAATACCGACCCTTCAATTTGCTCACCTTCGATGCGCGGGCAGGCTTCTACCTGGGCAATCGCCCGCAGCCGCATGCGCAGGCTGTGACACCAGGCATCCATGGCCTGTCGAATGCCGATTTCGATGAACCCTGGCCAAAAACGCGAACCCTGATGCAGCGCCTGCAGCGCTGGATCGATGAGGGCGGCGATGCCGACTTCACTGAGCTGTTCGCCGCCCTGGCCGATGAACAGGTGGCGCCGGATGATCAGTTGCCGGACACCGGCGTGGGGCTGGAACTCGAGCGCCGCCTTTCCAGCGCGTTCATCCGCGGCGCCGACTATGGCACCCGCGCCAGCACGGTGGTCGCGATCGACCGTGCCGGCGCTGGCGTCGTCGTGGAAAGGCGCTTCGGACCGCAGGGGCGCTTCCTTGGAGAAACCATGCTGCGCTTCGGCGAAACGCCGCTGTCGTAGCCCGGTGTCGTTTGCCTACGTCGATCGACGGTGTTGCCGGATGCGGTGGCCGCGTACCGCCGGCTAGGCTGGTACTTCAATCCATCCATGGAGCATGGGCATGCGCAGGGAAGGCTGGTTGCTGGTCGGCGTCATCGTGCTGGCCGCTGCACGCGTGCACGCGGGAGACTGTCCCGACTGGTCGCCGGCCCGCGCCGGCCAGGAACTGGCGGCGCTCCACGACCACCTCGATGGCTGGAACCACGCATACCGCGTCGATGGCCATTCGCCAGTCGATGATGCGGTGTACGACCAGGCCTTGCAGCGGTTCGAGCAGTGGCGGCGGTGCTTTCCCGCCCAGGCCAGCCCCGCGCTGAACCATCTGGGCGATGCCACGGGTCGGCTGGCCTCGCCGGTGGTGCAGACCGGGCTGGCCAAACTGCCGGATGCGACGGCGCTGGCACGGTGGATGGATGAGCGCGGCGATCGGGATCTGTGGGTGCAGCCGAAGGCCGATGGCGTGGCCGTCACCCTGCTTTATGTGGACGGCCAACTGCGCCAGGCCAGCAGCCGTGGCGACGGCCTGCGTGGCTCGGACTGGACGGCGATGGCGCAGCGCATCGCCGCGATACCGCAGCACTTGTCCCCTGCACCGGCCCGCGTGGTGTTGCAGGGCGAGTTGTACTGGCGCCTGCCCGGGCACGTGCAGGCCGATAGCGGCGGCGTCAACGCGCGCTCGGCGGTGGCTGGCGCGCTGGCGCGCGATCGACTTGACGATGCCACCGCGGCGCGGATCGGCTTGTTCGTGTGGGACTGGCCGAGCGGCCCGGCCGACATGTCCGCGCGGTTGGCTGGACTGCAATCGATGGGCCTGCCGGACAGCGTGCGCTACACCCAGCCGGTCGACTCGCTGGATGAGGTGAGACGGTGGCGCGAGCAGTGGTATCACCATGCAATGCCGTTCGCCGCCGATGGCACGGTGGTGCGCCAGGGCCATCGGCCGCCGGCCACCACGTGGCGGGCCGCGCCGCCGGACTGGGCGGTGGCCTGGAAGTATCCGGCCACGACGGCGCTGGCCCAGGTGCGTGCAGTGGAGTTCACCATCGGTCGCAGCGGGCGCATCACGCCGGTGCTGCAGCTCGAACCGGTGCAACTGGACGATCATCGCGTGCAGCGGGTCAGCGTCGGTTCGCTGCGACGCTGGCGGCAACTCGATATTCGCCCCGGCGACCAGGTCGAGGTGGCGCTGGCCGGGCTCACCATTCCGCGGCTGAACTCGGTGGTCTGGCGTACACAGCAGCGGGTGGCGTTGCGCGTGCCGGATCCGAAGATGCATACGTCGTTGACCTGCTGGCAGGCCAGCGCCGGCTGCGAACAACAATTCCTGGCGCGGCTGGTGTGGTTGGGTAGCAAACACGGTCTGCGCCTTGAAGGCGTCGGTGCCGATACCTGGCAGCGCCTGATCGAGGCGGGCCTGATCCACCGGTTGCTGGACTGGATGAACCTGACCCCGGAGCAACTGGCGGCGGTGCCGGGTATCGGCACGGCTCGCGCAGCGGCGTTGGCGCATTCTTTCGCGAGCGCGCGCACCCGTCCGTTCAAACGCTGGCTGCAGGCATTCGGTGCGCCGGCCGACGCAGTGCGAGGCGGATCCGATTGGGCTTCGGCCAGCAGCCGCGGAGTGGACGACTGGCAGGCGCTGGATGGCATCGGTGTCGGGCGTGCGAACCAGCTGGCTGCTTTCTTCCGTTGTCCCGACGTGCGGGCCGCGGCAGCGCGCCTGCATGCGGCCGGCGTGCCGGGTTTCTGAGCCTCAGCTTTTCAGCTCACCATCGAGGTAGTACCAGCGCCCGTTCACGCGCACGAAACGACTGGTTTCGTGCTGACGCTGCGCGCGGCCGCCGCCGAGGCGGTAGCGCGCCACGAATTCCACCGTGGCGTGGTCGGCGTCGATCATGTGCTGGCGCCGGACATCCAGTCCCAGCCAGCTCGGCGGCGGCTGCTGCGCGGCCAGCCGCAGGGTGGCCGGACGGGTATCGGGATGCCAGCTTGCCAGCAGATAGTCCTCGCGCTTGAGCACATAGGCGCTGTAGCGCGAGCGCATCAGTTGTTCGGCGGTGGCGGCGATCGCGCCATCATGCAGCGGGCCGCAGCAGGCGGCATAACCGGCAGGGTTGCCACAGGGGGTCAGCGTGTCGATCGACTTCATGCCACCCTTTGTACCCGGTTCGACCAGTTCGTGCAGATCGGTTTTCAGCGCGGTGCACGGTGCCATACGCGGCAGCGGTTGTCGGCCGGCATCGCGCGGTCATCGATCAGGCTGAACCCCGCCGTCATGGCCAATCCATCGACCGCCTCGGCGTCGCGGATCCCCATGTGCGTGCCGCGACCGGTCAGCCACTGGTCGAACGCAGCGTTGCTGTCGCTGCTGTAGCGGCCCTGGTAATTGAACGGACCGTAGATGGCCAGGATGGCGTCGTCGCTGGTGACGGCCGGCAGTTGCGCGAAGAAATGACGCACTTCGGGCCACGCCATGATGTGCAACGTGTTGGCGCTGAAGATCGCATCGAACGGCCCGGTGGGCCAGCGCCCAGCCACATCGAGTGCGAGCGGGTCAGGCGTGTTGGCCAGCGCCGCCTCATCCAGCCAGGCGCGGATGCCGGGCAGGTTTTCCGCGCGATCCGAGCTTTGCCAGATCAAGTGCGGCAGGGCGGCGGCGAAATGCACCGCGTGCTGGCCCGTACCGCTGCCGACTTCCAGCACATGCCGGCGGTCGGCGAAGTGCTCGCGCAGCACCTCGAGTATCGGTTCGCGGTTGCGTTCGCATGAAGGCGAGTGCGGCTTGGCCACGCGCCGCTTCGGTTCAGACCGGATGGCCGCGCAAGATGCGCGCCGGCAACATCAGCAGCGCGCCGAGGAACGCAAACACCGCGCCCACCGTGATGCCCACCAGCCGCAGCGGCAGCAAGACCAGCCACACGATCGGGTATAGCACCAGGGCCAGCAGCGCCAGCGGCCAGGACACCATCAGCAGCAACAGCCAGAGCAGGAAAGCAGCCATCGGGTGATCCTCGCCGGTGATCGAATGAACTCGAGTCTAGCGCAGCGGCATGGCGGGCCCCAGATGACTCCCGACACCCCTCACATGATCGGTTTCACTCCGATCAGCCACAGGTGCAGCCAGAACGTGAACGCCACCCAGAACGCGATGCCGAACAGCAGGGTCAGCGCATCACCCTGCAGCGTGCCGGCCGCATAGCTGATGCGCTCGGCGCGGTCGCGCCGGCGCGACACGATGAACAGCACCACCGCCCACAGCAGGAAGGCACCGAACAACACCACGTCGCGCAGCATGCCGGTGGCCAGCAGATGGCCGAGCGCCCATGCCTTGACGCCCAGCAGCATCGGGTGGCCGAACTTTGCCTTGAGATGATTGCGCGGAACATACGCAGCAGCCAGCAGCACGAACGCCACCAGGGTGAACAGGGAGTTGAGGTGGCGCAGGAAGAGCGGTGGCACATACAACAACACCGGATGCTGGCGCGCCAGGCCGAAGCCCCAGCAGATCAGCACGAAGCCGGTCAGGGAGACCAGCGCGAACAGCCCCTTCCAGCGCATCTCGCCCAGCCGTGCGCGCTGCCGCTTGCGCCAGTCGTCGGCAAAGACACCTAGCGAGTGGACGCCAAGGAAGATCAGCAGGCCGACGATCAACAGGGTCATGGGGCTTGCCTCGCTCAGGATGGTGCCTTCGAGTATAGGCGAGTGCGCCCGGCAATCAGCTGTCACGTGGCTCCACGAGAACCGCGAGCGCCAGCGCATCGTCATGCAGGGTGACGATCGTGCGGTGCGCGGACGGGCGCCAGGCATCGCCTGCGTGCAATCGACCCTCGGTGGTGTCGATCATGCCGCGCGCGCAGAACACCAGTACCATCGTCGGGTCGAGCCGGTGGATGGCCGGCCCGTGCCATGTCAGCACGTCACCGCGCGCCTGGTCGCGTCGTACCATCAGGTTGAAATCCCGGGTCGGGCCACCGGCCAGGGTCACGTCCACCTTCGCCTCGCCGGCGAAGGTGAATGGAAGGAACGGCGCGGTCAGGGCGTGCGGCGCGCGATCATCCAGCGTCATCGTGAAACCGTCACCGTCGAGCAGCACGATATGGCGGTCGATGCCGGGAAACACGGAGAACGGCGCCGCACTGTCGACCTCGGCGACACTCACACGCCAGGCAAAGTCCCCGGCGCCGACTGCCGCTGCCTGCACGGCTATCTCGCGCGTGCGGCCCAAGCCATTTTTCCATGGTTGCGACGGGCAATCGGCGAGGCGGATGATCACGCGGTCCTCTCGATGACGCGCCGGAACGGCGGCAACGCCTTCAGCATGCCGCTGCCATAGCGCCGGGTGACCACGCGGCGATCCAGCAGCACGATGCGGCCATGGTCGGTCTCGTTGCGGATCAGGCGGCCGCAATACTGCGTGAGCACACGCGTGGCCTCGGGCACGCTGACCTCGACGAACGGGTTGCGACCGCATGATTCCAGCCATTCGGCGTAAGTGGCGCCGACCGGATCGGTGGGTACCGCGAACGGCAACTGGGTGATCACCACCGTCTCGCAGAACTTGCCGGGCAGGTCCAGGCCCTCGCCGAACGAGGCCAGCCCGAACAGTGTGCTGCCCTTTCCAGCCGCAATGTCGGCGCAGTGTTCGGCGACCAGCTGCGACTTGCCCAGCGAACCCTGCGCGCGCACCCTGCGCACCTGAGCGATCGGCAGCTTCTGCAGCACGCGGTCGAGTTTTGCGCGCGAGGTGAACAACACCAGGTTGCCGGCGTCCCAATCGAGATGTTCGGCCAGCCAGTCGCTGATCTCCTCGGCATGTGCTTCGCGCGCATCGGGCATGGTGCGCATCGCCGGCACTTCCAGTCGCGCCTGTGCGGCGAGGTCGAATGGCGAGGGCAGGCTCACTGTCACCGCGTCGTCGGGCAGGCCGACGGCATCGGCGAAGCCGCGGAAGTTGCCGCCTGCGCTGAGTGTGGCCGAGGTCATCACCACGCCGCTGGCGTTGCCCCACAGCACGTTGCGCAGCAGGCCGGCAGCGGAGACCGCCGAGGCATGACAGACCAGTTGCTGGTCGGCGCCCAGCGTCACCCAGCGCGCCAGCGGTGGTGCGTCGTCAGGATCGCCGGCGGACCACGCACGCCAGCACGCGGCTTGCCGGCCGATGCGTTCCAATGCGATGCCGAGCTCGCGCGACAAGGCTTCCTGGGTCGGGCCACCATCGGTCATCTCGACCACCGTGCGGCGCACCACGGTGAGCCAGCGCTGGACTTCGCTGGTGAGCACGTCCAGCATGCGCGCGTGTTCCACCCACGGTTGCGGCAGCTGGCCGAGCGAGCCGCGATACCTCGGCTCGGTTTCGGCCGGATCGGGCAGCCAGCCGAGGCGGATCTCTTTCTCCAGTTCCTCCAGCGTATTGCCCAGTTCCTGCAGCTTCTCGTCGCCCTGCTCGAGGCTGAGTTTCCCCAGGCGCTCCTTGTCGGTCAGCGAGTACGCCGCATGTACCTGCCGGCCGAGCCGGCTGAGCTGGCGCACGCTGGCGTCCAGGTAGACCTCGGCCGCGCCGCGCTCGATCGCCTTGCCGGGCAGGTGGTGGCCTTCGTCGAAGATGTACAGCGTTTCGTCCGGTCGCGGCAGGATGACCCCGCCCCATGCCAGAGTGCCGTCGCCCGCGTCCTCGCCCGGCATGGTGAGGTCGGCCAGTACCAGGTCCTGGTTGGCCACGATGATCTCGGCATCCTCCACCGCGCGGCGCGCGGTGAAAAATGGGCAGATCATGAAGTGGCTGCACTTGCGGTTGGTGCAGCCGCCGGCGCTGGTGGTGATCATCGGCCGCAGCAGGTCGCTGACCGGCTCCGGCGCGTTGTCCAGGTCGCCGTCCCACTCGTTGCGGTCGAAGGCCTCACGCAGTTTCGCCAGCGCCTGCTTGTCGCGCGGCTGCGGCGGCTTGTTCCACAACAGCAGGTCCGCTTCGAAGCCCGCCAGGCCCAGTTGCGCATCGTGGATGCTGTCGGCGGCCAGCAGCAGGTTGCGCGGGCACATGTAGCGCCCGCGGCCCTTGGCCAGCGCCACCTTCGCCTCGATGCCGTTGAGCTTCAGGTACAGCGGAATGTCGCGTTGTACCAGTTGCTCCTGCAGGGCCACCGTGGCGGTGGCGATCAGCAGTTTCTTCTGCTGGAAACGCGCCACTTCCACGCCGGCGATCAGGTAGGCCATCGACTTGCCGGTGCCGGTGGGCGCCTCGATCAACGCCACGCCCCCGGTCTGGCTCAAGGCCTTGGCGACCTCGGCAACCATGCGCCCCTGCGAGGCGCGCGCACGAAAGCCCGGCAGCCCCACCTTCAGACGGGCATAGGCAGCGCGGATGGCGTCCTTGGTGGAATCGGCGAGCATGCGGCGTGACAAACCTGAGGCGCGATGTAGGGCGAGGCGATGACATCCTGCGCCGGACAGACATGATCGGACGCACATCGCGACCGATCATGGCCACCCAGTTTATCGGACTTGTGATGCATCCAGCCGTCGCCGGCCTTGTCGTGATGGTCGCAGATGTCGCACAGTACCCGCCGGGCGTACTGGATCAGGGCCGCGGCTTGGCCGGATCCGGGATGACCTTGGCGACGACACAAGGGGACCCGATGGAGTCGATGCCATTCGACGATTCGCTGCAACTGAGCTGGCTGACACGGTTGCTCGCGGCACACTCGCCCGGCGAGGTCGCTGCAGCCATCGCCGGATTGGCGCAAGCGCGCTCCGGCTGCGAAGCCGCGTGGGTGCTGTGGCAACTGGGTGATCGAGTCAACTGCCAGAGCGTGCCGCAGGCGTCGATCGATGCGATGGACTGGCGCTGGCTCGAGCTGGCCGCCGGCTCGGATATACCGCAATGGCACGCAGACGGGGTTCGCGTCGCGCTGCGCCTGTGCGATCAGCCCGAGCCGGCATTGTTGGTGTTGTGGTTGCAGCCGGCGCACGCGGACAGTCGATTCCTCGACGAACTGGCGACGCTCCTGCGGCTGGCCGGTCAGCATCTGCGGCGCGCGCTGGAGTGGATCGAACTGCAGCATTCACACCGGCAACTGGAGCGCTCGGAGAACCTGCAACGGGCCTTGTTCGCGATTTCCGACCTCGCCGGTTCCGAGGATGACATGCCAGCGGTGTTGCGCGGCATTCACGCGATCGTTCGCTCCCTGATGTATGCGGAAAACTTCTTCATCATGCTGCATGACGTCGAGCGCGACACGATCCGCTTCCTGTACTTCGTCGATGTGAAGGATCCCACGCCACCGGGCGGCGGCCGGGAAATGTCGCTGCGCGAGATCGAATACACGCTGACCTGGTATGTGCTGCGCGATGGCAAGGCGCGCATGGGCGATGCCGAGGAGTTGCGCAGGCAGGTGCACGGCCCGGTGACCCTGATCGGCCCGGACAGCCACGATTGGCTTGGCGTGCCGATGTTGCGCGACGGGCGACCCGGTGGCGTGCTGGTGGTGCAGAGCTACAAGCCGGAGATCGGCTATACCGACGGCGATCTCGCCTTGCTGGAATTCGTCGGCAGCCACATCCTGATTGCGCTGGAGCGCAAGCAGGGCAAGGAAGACCTGGAGCAGCGGGTGCAGCAGCGTACCGCCCAGTTGGCGCAGGCGAATCGCGGTCTGCAACTGGAGATCATGGAGCGGCAGCGTGCCGAGCATCTGCAGACGGCATTGTTCCGGATTGCGGAATTGGCCACGGTACGCATCGATCGTGGCGAGTTCTACCGGCGCGTGCATGCGGTGGTTGCCGAGTTGTTGAACGCCAAGAATTTCTACATCGCGTTGCTCTCCGACGACCGCCAGCAACTGCTGTTTCCGTACGCGGTCGACGCAATCGAACGGCCCCCGGCCAGCCGTCCGTTGGGGCGCGGGCTGAGCGAGTATGTGTTGCGCCGTGGGACCGCGTTGCGTGGCGACAATGCCGTGATCGAGGCGTTGGAGCGCGCCGGCGAGCTTGCGCTGGGGCGTACCGGATCGCCAGCCAAGTGCTGGCTCGGCGTACCGTTGATCGTCGGTGACGACGTGATCGGGCTGGTGACCGTGCAGAGCTACAGTGACGCGGTGTCGTATGGTCCATCCGACCAGGAGTTGCTGAGCTTCGTGGCCACCCAGATCGCCAGCAGCCTGACCCGGCGCCGTGCCGCCGAGTCGCTTGAACGCGCCTACGAACAACTGGAGCATCGGGTGGAGGAGCGCACGCTGGCCTTGCGCAACGAGATCATCGAACGCGAGCGCGTGCAGGATCAGCTCAAGCATCAGGTGATGCACGATCCGTTGACCGGCCTGCCCAACCGGAGCTATCTGCGCGATCGCATCGACCGCGTGCTGACCTCGACGCGAACCGAATCCCGGCCATGCTGTGCCTTGCTCTACCTGGACGTGGATCGCTTCAAGATCATCAACGACAGCTTGGGCCATCTGGCCGGCGACGAAGTGCTGAAAGAGGTGGCTACACGCCTTTCCGATTGCGTGCGGCATCCGGATCTGGTGGCGCGGCTGTCCGGCGACGAGTTCGCGATCCTGCTCGAACTGGTGGATCAGCCAGCCGACGCCAATGCGGTGGCGCAGCGGGTGATGGATGCGCTGGCGGTGCCGATGCCGGTGGGTGGCAAGGAGTTGCAGGTCACTGCCAGCATCGGCATCGCGATCGGGGATGGGCACTATCTGGGTGCCGATGATGTGCTTCGCGACGCGGATATCGCCCTGTACCGCGCCAAGGAACTCGGCCGCAAACGCTACCAGCTGTTCGACGAGACACTGGCGAAGAACGTGGTTGACGTGCTGACCCTGGAGGGCGAATTGCGTGCGGCGCTGAAGCACGACCAGTTCGAACCGTATTTCCAGTCGATCTGCCGACTGAGCGATGGCCAGGTGGTGGGCTACGAGGCGCTGATCCGCTGGAACCATCCGCAACGCGGCGTGTTGCTCCCGGAAGACTTCCTCAAGATCGCCGAGGACAGCGGGTTGATCGAGGCGATCGACTGGCGCATGTTCGAGCTGAGCTGCGAGCAGCTGCGCCGGCAGGATCGCGTCGACACCTTCATGACGATCAACGTATCCGCGTTGCATCTGCGCCACGATGATTTCGATGCGCGCCTGATCCAGGTCCTGGAACGCACCGGGCTGCCGCCGTCACAGCTGGTCGTGGAAGTCACCGAGGGCGCCCTGCTCGACAATCCCGAACGCGTGCGAGCCATGCTGGAGCGGTTGCGTGCGCGGGGTATCGGCGCGGCGCTGGACGATTTCGGCACGGGTTACTCCTCGCTCAGCTACCTGCACTCGCTGCCGCTGCGCATCCTGAAGATCGATCGCGCCTTCGTGCAGGAGCTGGACAAGGGTGCCAACACCAGCTCCACCACCGTGGTGGCGGCCGTGCTCGCGCTGGCGCGGGCGCTGGGTATCGAGGTGGTCGCCGAAGGCATCGAGACCGAGGTCCAGTACGCCGCCCTGCAGGCGATGGGTTGCTGCATGGGGCAAGGCTACTGGATCGGACGGCCGGCGCCGGTCACGCAGCAGCAGGTACTGGCCGCGGACGAGTGAGCTGAACCGGACCGGCGATCTGTCGCAATATCCGCGACGTTGCCGACTACACTGGTCCCAAGCCAGCGTGCTGCCACGACCTGGTTGACGAAAGACGGACTAGCCCGCGTGACCACGTTATTTATTCGAGCAGAACGCGCCTTCCTGAATCCTGTGCGCCAACCATCGGCAGGGCCACGGTCCCTGCTGTCGCCATGAAGCCTCGCGCCCGCATCGCCACCTGGCAGCGTCTGCGCCAGCAACCCACCTGGAAGCTGCTGGCGGCGGACAATGCGCCACTGATCGCGGCCATGTTGCAAGCCTTGCTGCTCGATGGTGAACGTCAATTGCCGGCATCCTTGCTGCACGAACGCCTGGCGCGCGAGCTGGACGACTTGCGCGCGCATGGCCAGGTCGCTCCGCGCGCCGCCCAGGCCTACGTGGCCGAGTGGCTGGCTGCCGGCTGGCTGGAACGGCGTTTTCCTGCCGGCGCCAGCGAGGAACAATACGAGTTGACGGCGCCAGCGATTGCGGCGCTGCGTTTTCTGGGCAGCCTGGACAACAGCCGCAGCGTGGCTACCGAGAGCCGCCTGGCGTTGGTGATCCAGCAACTGGTGCAGCTGGCGCGGCAAACCGATGCCGATCCGCACAGCCGGCTCGCGGAATTGCTGGCCGAACGCGAGCGCATCGACACGCAGATCACCGCGGTCAGCGAAGGCCGGGTCGAGGTACTGGACGAGACCCGCGCGCTGGAACGCGCCCGCGAAGTAATCGCGCTGGCCGACGAACTGGCCGAGGATTTCCGCCACGTGCGCGACGATTTCCAGCAACTGGACCGCGACTTCCGCGAACGCATCATCGATGACGATCGCCAGCGCGGGGAGATGCTGGAGGCGCTGTTCGCCGGTGTTGACGTGATCGCCGAAAGCGAGGCCGGACGCAGTTTCGATGCGTTCTGGCGGCTGCTCACCGATGCCGAGCAGAGTAGCCAACTGGAAACGGCGGTGGATGCGGTCACCGGCCGCGACTTCGCGCGCAAGCTTGAGCGGCGCGAGCGCGCGTTCCTGCTGCACCTGACCCGCACCCTGCTTGATCGCGGCGGCCACGTGCACGACGTGCTGCAGCATTTCGCACGCAGCCTGAAGGGCTTCGTGCAAAGCCGCGCCTATCTGGAGCAGCGCCGCCTGCACCAATTGCTGAAGCAGACCCAGGCCGAGGCGTTGAAGCTGCGCGATCGCGTGCGCAGCAACCAGGGCATCGACTACACGCTGACCCTGAGCAGCGCGCGGCTGCATTCGCTGTCGCGCTGGCGGCTCAACGATCCACGCCAGAGCCAGGTCGATGGCAGCATCGTGCGCGCCGATGGCGCCGCGATCTCGCTGGAGAGCGTGGGTGAGCTGGTGGCACAGTCGGAGATCGATTTCCGCACGCTGAAACAACGCGTCCGCGCCGTGCTGGCCGAGCGGTCGCAATGCTCGGTAGGCACCGTATTGCAGCACTATCCGGCCGAGCAGGGCCTGGGCAGCGTGGTCGGCTACGTGGCACTGGGCAGCCGCCACGGCATGCTGGTGGCCGAGCGCCACGAATCAGTGAGCTGGCGCGGCGAAGACGGGCACGAACGGCACGCCCGCATCCCACTCATGTATTTCCTCAAGGAAAAACGCGATGAACTGGTCTGAACCCCCGGACGATGCCGGCGTCACGGTCGCGTCCGAGACAGCTCTCGGCGACGCCGGCCTGTTTCCGGGCGACACCGGCAGCCTGCCGCTGGAAGCGCGCCGCGTATTGTGTCAGTTGCTGGCCGGCCCCAGCGTGGACGCCGAGCGGCATGCCCTGCTGTGGCCGGTGCTGCTGCGTGAGGAGACCGCCATCCGCGCGCGCCTGTGCGAGCTGTTCCTCGAACTGGTGCTGGATCGCGACCTGCGCGTGGCCTTCGTGCGCCAGGCCGATACCGGCGAGCTGGAAACACCGACCCTGCTGCGCTCCAGCCCGCTCACCTTCATCGACTCGGTGCTGCTGCTGGCGCTGCGCCAGCGCCTGGCCGAGGCCGAGGCGCACGGTCAGCGCGCGGTGGTGGAAGCGGACGAACTGCAGGCGCAACTGGCGGTGTACGAGCCGCCGCAGGGCACCGACCGGGCCGGCTTCGTGAAGAAACTCAATGCGGCCATCGAGAAGATGAAGAAGAACAATGTGCTGCAGCCGATCCGTGGCAGCGAGGGGCGCTTCGAGGTCTCGCCCACGCTGAAACTGCTGTTCTCGGCCGAGGACGTGCAGGCGCTGGGCGCGGTCTATCGCGAGCATCTGGCCGGCCCGCGCCGTGACCTGGATGACCCGACCGGGGAGGACGAGTGATGGGCCAGTCCGACAGCGCGCCGGGCCTGTTCCTGTCCGACCTGCCCACGCCGCGCGAGGAGCAGTTCCGCATGCGTCGGCTGCAGGTGCTCAACTGGGGCACGTTCTCCGGCCTGCACGAGGTGCCGATCGCCGAGCGTGGTTTCCTGTTCGTGGGCCGCTCCGGCTCGGGCAAGTCGACCCTGCTCGACGCGATGTCCGCGCTGCTGGTGCCGCCGGCGCTGGTGGATTTCAACGCCGCCGCGCGCGAGGCCGAACGCAGCGGTCGCGACCGTTCGCTGGTGTCCTACGTGCGCGGCGCCTGGGCCGACCAGAGCGATGCCGAATCCGGTGAAGTCGCCACCCAGTACCTGCGCCGCGGCGCCACCTGGTCGGCGCTGGCGCTGGAATACCGCAATGCGCTGGGTCGCTGCGTGACCCTGGTGCGACTGCTGTGGATCCGGGGCAACAGTTCGGCCGCCGCCGATGTGCACAAGCATTTCATCATCGCCGAGCGGCCGTTCGACCTGGCGCAGGAGCTGGACGGTTTCGATCTGGATTTGCGCCGGCTCAAGCAACGGTTGGGCGACGTGCATCACCACGACACCTTCAGTGCCTACGCCGAGCGCTTCCGCCGCCTGCTCGGTATCGGCAACGACACCGCGTTGCGCCTGCTGCACAAGACCCAGTCGGCCAAGAACCTGGGCGACCTCAACCATTTTCTGCGCGATTTCATGCTGGAGCGACCGGAAACCTTCGCCGTGGCCGAGCGGCTGGTGGCCGAGTTCGCCGAACTGGACGAGGCGCACAAGGCGGTCGTCACCGCACGCGAGCAGATCGAGACGCTGCAGCCTTCGCGTCAGGCGCATGAGCGCTTGATGACGGTACGACGCGAGCGCAGCGAACTCGATGAATTGCTGGCTGGCATGGACGGCTATCGTGAACGCCGCCGTTTGACCTTGCTCGATGCGCGATTGGCGGAGCTGGAGACGCTCGAGCGCGGTCTGGAGGGCGAGGAGAGCAGCCGGCAGCAAGCCCTGGAGCGACATCAACTCACTCTGGCCGAACTGCAGTCGCGTCATCGCGAGCATGGCGGCGCGCAGATCGAGCAACTCGAACACGAGCGCGCCAGCGTCGAAGGCGATCGCGACCGCCGTCTGCGCCTGCGCGGCGTGGCCGAGGATGCCTGTCGCAAGCTCGACTGGCATCTGGCCAGCACGCCGCAGGGTTTCGCCGAACAACTGGCCAAGGCGGGCGAACTGCTCGACGCCGGGCAGGCGGTGGCTGCCAGTGCCGACCAGCGCATGCTCGAGCTGGGCATGCAAAAGAGCCAGGCCGAGCGTGATTTCGCCGGCGCGCGGGCGGAAATCGCCGCGCTGGAAGCCCATCCGTCGAATATCCCCGAACATCTGCAGAGCTTGCGCGCGCGCCTGTGTTCGGCGTTGGGCCTGGCCGAAACCGCCTTGCCGTTTGCCGGTGAACTGATCCAGGTGCGCGCCGACGAGGCGGCGTGGAGCGGTGCGGTCGAGCGGCTGTTGCACGGTTTCGCCCGCTCGCTGCTGGTGGACGAACGCCACTACGGCAAAGTCGCTGCCTGGGTCGACGAAACCCACCTCGGTGGCAAGCTGGTCTATCACCGCATCCGCGATGCCGGTGTGTCGAACGTATCGTCGCCAGCACCGCGCTCGCTGCTCAACAAGCTGGAACTGGCCGAGCACGTGCATCGCGACTGGCTGCTCGGTGAGCTGCAGCGCCGTTACGACTACAGCTGCGTGGACAGCGTGCAGGCGCTGCGCCACACCGAACGTGCGCTGACCCAGCAAGGCCAGATCCGGCACGGGCGCAGCCAGCACGAGAAGGACGACCGCCACGCCGTGGGCGATCGGCGCCAGTGGGCGCTGGGCTTCGACAACCACGCCAAGCTCGCGCTGTACAAGGCCGAGGCGGGCGAGCTGGCGCAGCGCATCGCCGAGCTCGATGCGGCGATCGCGAGCATCAAGTCCGAGCGCCTGCGTCGCGCGGCACATGCGGCGGCGGCCCAGTCGCTGGTCAACCTGTGCTGGGGCGACATCGACGTGGCGCCGTTGCTGACCCGGCTGGACGGCATCGACGCCACGCTCAAGGAATTGCGCGAAGGCAACGCCACGTTGCGCGAACTGGGCGAGCGCATTGCCGCGGCCGAGAAGCAGGTTGCGGCCGCGCAACGGGAATGGAACGAGGTGCGCGACGAACGTCGTGACAACCGCCGCGAGCGCGAGCGACACGGCAAGGACCGCGAGCGCTGCGCCGAGAGCATTGCAGCCAAGCCGCTGACGCCGTTGCAGCAACGCGGCCTCGATGCGCGTTGCGCCGCCGGCGCGGAGTTCACCCTGGGCAATTTGGAGGAACGTTGCCGCGGCATGGAGCGTGACCTGCGCATCGGCGCGGACGCGCTGACCACCGAAGCAGGCAACCTCGCCCACGCGATCACCGGCCAGTTCGAGACGTTCTGCCGGCGCTGGCCGCAGGACGCTGGCGACGTGCAGGCCAACCTGGAAAGTGCGACTGACTTCTTTGCCCGCCTGGAACGACTCGAACGCGACGGCCTGCCTGCGCACGAGACACGCTTCTTCGAGATGTTGCGTACGCAAAGCGGACAGAACCTGGTCGCCCTGCAGACGCATATCGCGCAGGCGCACAAGGCGATCCGTGCGCGCATGGAGGACGTCAACGCCAGCCTGGAGAAAGTGGCGTTCAACCGCGGCAGCATCCTGCAGATCCGCCCGGAGGACCGCCGCCTGGGCGAGGTGATCGAGTTCCGCCAGCAGCTCGCCAGCGTGCTGTCGCAGCAGCGCACCGATGATCGCGAGCGGGCCGAGAGCCAGTTCGAAGGCCTGCGCAAACTGGTGACCCGGCTGGCCTCGGCCGATCCCGAGCACAAGCGCTGGCGCGAGCAGGTGCTGGACGTGCGCCTGCACGTGGAGTTCATCGGCGAGGAGCTGGACGCGATCAGCCGCGTTGAATTGGAGGTGTATCGCAGCGGCGCTGGAAAATCCGGCGGCCAGCGCCAGAAGCTGGCCACCACCTGTCTGGCTGCCGCGCTGCGCTACCAGCTCGGCGACGAGGATGGCGGCGTGCCGCAGTACGCGGCGGTGGTGCTGGACGAGGCGTTCGACAAGGCCGACAACGAGTTCACCGCGATGGCGATGCGGATCTTCGAGAACTTCGGCTTCCAGATGATCGTGGCCACGCCGCTGAAATCGGTGATGACGCTGGAACCGTTCATCGGCGGCGCCTGCTTTGTCGACATCGACGGACGCCATGATTCGGGCGTGCTGATGATCGAATACGACGCGGCCAGTCAGCGACTCGCGCTGCCGCGCGACGCCCGCGAGGCCGACGATGCGCAGCCCTGAGCAGGCGCTGTCCCAGCTGCGTCTCAGCTGGCGACGCCAGGTCGGAGAATGGCTTGGCGGCGCAGGCGAGTGGCCGCTGGCCATCTCATTGCAAGTGCCGTCCGAGCAGCAGGCGGCACGGGATTGGGCCGGCTTCGAGAGTTGGCGTCAGCAATGGCAGACCTGGTCGGACACGGCCGAGGTGTGCTGGGCGGAGCGACGCTGGCCGCAATTGGGGCGCCAGGCCGTACCCGCGCAATGGCAGCTGCATGATGCCGCCGAGGTGGCCCGGGCGCTGGGCGAATGGCCGCGATGGCAACGCGCCCGGCAGCGTTTCGAGCTGTTGACCGGGCGCTGGCCAGCGCTGGAACCGCGCTTGCGCAGCCAGTTCGAGCTGCTCGCCGACATCGACGAAAGCGAGTTCACGCGCATGCGCGACATGCTGGCCTGGCTGCTGGCGCATCCGGGCTCAAACCTGTTTGCACGCCAGCTGCCGGTGGCCGGTCTGGACAGCAAGTGGCTGGAAACGCGCACCGGCGTGATCGGCGATTGGCTGCGCCAGTTGGTCTGTGCCCCCGAAGATGCCGGCTTCTGGCCGTTGAGTGGCCTGCGCCGCGAACCAGACCGTCTGCGCCTGCGCGTGCTCGATACTTCGTTGCGCGCGTGCGTCGGTGGCCTGGGCGATATCCATGCCCCATGGCAGCAACTGGCCGAACTGCGCTGGCCGGTGCGCCGCGTGTTCATCGTCGAGAACAAGCAGACCGGCCTGGCCTTCGACGACCTGCCCGGCGCCGTCGTGCTGATGGCGCGTGGTTATGCGGTGGAGCAGCTGGCACAACTGCCGTGGTTACTTGCTGCCAAAGCGGTGCATTACTGGGGCGATATCGACACGCATGGCCTGGCCATCCTTGGCCGCCTGCGCGGTCACTTGCCGTCAGTGCGTTCGCTGCTGATGAATGAGACCACCTTGCAGGCCCATCGGGCATTGTGCGTGACCGAGCCGGAGCCGCATCGGGCTGAACGGATCGAACATCTGGACGATGCCGAACAAGCGCTGTACCGCGACTTGCGTGGTGATCGTTGGGGCGTGCGTCTGCGCCTGGAGCAGGAGCGCATCGGTTGGGATTACGCGTGGAAGCGGATCGCCGGCGTGGTTTGTGGTTGATGTTGCGTTTCAGATATGGGCACGCCTGTCCGGTTCACACGCCAGCCGCTTGATCGCGGCGATCGTGCCGGCTCTGACGCTGTCGAACAACGCGACGGGGAAGTCTTCCGGCAGACGCTTGCTCACGGCGTCGAAAGCGGTCGGTGTGTGCTCGACGAGCTCGGTGATGATTGGCTCGGCAGCATCGGCCAGACCCAGGCTTTCGGCCATCGCCACCCAATGCCAGCGATGGATTTCGTGCAGGGCGTAGTGCCTGTTCCGGCCTTCCACCGCCATGGCCAGGCGGCTTTCGCGCGGGTCAAACAGGTGGGGCTTGCGGCCCTGGATCGGATAGGTGGAGAGAATGTCGTACAGCGGCGTGAGCTGGTAGCGGCCGCCAGCCAACAGCCGCAGGCTGAAATTCTTCGCATGGCCGTCAGTGGCGGCCAGCGCCCAGAATAGCAACTGGGTGCGGAAGAAGTTGGTGCGATCCATGTCGGCCTGTTCGGATCCACGCAGGATTTCCATGATCTGGCGGATCCCCGGTCCGCCGTCATTTTCGTATTTCCTTGACGGTGGCAGGCCGGTGACCTGGCAAAAGTCCTCCTGCGGGATACGCAGCCAATAATTTCCGTCGGCAGTGCGCTGCCGATCGAAGCGTTCGACGATCAGTACTTTTTGCTCCTCGAACTGGCCGATTTCGACATGGGCGACAGCAAGGCCGTACTCGCGCGCCAGTTCCATGCACAACCATTCCAACTCGACCGACCGGCGCATGTCGGCCTGCACGTTGCCGACCAGACCCAACGGGAGTTTGAAGATATGGGTGGATGGCGTGGTGCCGTGGGGAATGCACCAATGCCCTTCGTCACTACTGTCCGGTTAAATGACCGACGCCAGGCTCGAGATCAAGCGTTGGTGCGGCTTGCGAGCCGTTTTGAGGTGGTGTCGATTTGAATGTGATTTGCCAAGAATGGCGTAGTTTCCCGGAGCTGACAGCCTCGGGGAA
>JACDJC010000643.1_pt1 | contig 38757 bp, 21 predicted proteins | sample 7454191 | NCBI WGS metagenome assembly JACDJC01 (sample SAMN14253291, study PRJNA609438) | sludge metagenome | isolation source: sludge after 25d culture with pyrite and EDTA | collected 2018-12-20
CCCGGACGTCGGCGCCGGCTTCACGCGCCGCGCGTACCAGGCGGGCATCGAGGATGCGCCTGGGGAGCGACAGTCCGGCGGGGCGAAACGGCCGCGGCTCCGCCTCGCGGAAGAGCCCGGTGAGCCGGCTCCCTCGGGCGCCGATGACCGTGGTGCCTTCCAGCGCGACGGCGCCGGCGGCTTCGAGGTCGGGGACGACGCCGAGCCGGTCCAGCAGGCGGACAGCTTCGGGGCTCATGTACTCGGAGCAGGGCTTGTCCCTGGGGAATTCGGCGCGGTCCACCACCACGACACGCCACCCCGCCTGCGCGAGGTGCACCGCCGCCGCGCTGCCGGCCGGGCCCGCGCCGGCGATCAGGACATCGGCGTCGGTGGCGCTCAAGACGCCGCCCACCCCGCCGCGGTGGCCGCGAGCGACGCCAACGCGTTCACCCCGTCGTTCGACAGCCATGAAAGCCCTCCAACTTGCCGTGTCGCCTGTCCGCAGCGGTGCACCCTCCGCTCGCTCGACAGGCCGCAGCGATCGCAATGAAACTTACCCTGCACGCCCGCACCGAGCGCCGAGTCGAGCAGCATGCCGCCCATCGAGATCAGGAGGACCGCCGCCGCGCCGCGCCCGCCCACGAGCGGGAGGGCGGACAGCGCCACCAGCGCCGCGCCGACGAGCGCCCCGCCAGTGCCAAGGAGAGTGATTCCCCCGCTCGTCCCCGCTGGTACCACCTCACCCCTCAGGATGTGCCGTGGCGGGCTCGCGCTGTGGGCACCGACGGCGGTGGCCCAGGTGTCGGCGGCGGCAGCCGCCAGTCCTGCGGAAAAGGCCAGGAGCGCGCCCGGCCCGCCGAGGGTCAGGGCGAGGGCGGGGAACCCGCCGTTGGCGAGGACCTGCCAGGCGTCACGCCGGTCGCCCTTGGCGTCGAGGGGAGTCGCATTGGCCGGCCAGAACCGGGAGATGCCGGAACTCGGGAGGAAAAAGGCCATCAGGACGAGCCCGCCCGGCCACCCCGCACCGGTCAGCGTCAGCACACCGATGGCGGTCGCTGCAACGGTACCGGATGGCGCGAGCGCCCCGGCGCGCCAGGCGAGCAGCGAAACCGCGATGGCCAGCAGGAGGGCGGACGACAGCGCCACGATCAGTCCGGGCTGTCGCTCCGGAGGGCCTGCCGGATGCGCGCCACCACCTCGTCGGGGCAGCGGATCCCCCTGGCGGCGCGTGCGACGGCCTCGAGGAAGTTGCGCTCGAAATGCTCGTGCTCGAGGCAGTGTCCGCAGGCCGCGAGATGCCCGGCCACCCGGCGCTGGTTTTCCGGCGTGAGTTCGTCCTTCAGGTAGTCCTGGAGGAGGGCCAGCGCCTCGGCGCAATTGAGCCGTGAGTCGTTCATGCGTCCTTCCCGGGGCGGACGATCCCCGCCTCGATGGCGTACTCCAGCAGCGTTCCCTGCAACAGTCGGCGCCCCCGGGACAGGCGCGACTTCACCGTGCCCACCGGGATGCCGAGCGTTTCCGCGATCTGGGCGTAACCGAGTCCCTCGACGTCGCTCAAGACTACGACCTCCCGGAACTCCTCCGGCAGTCCGTCGATGGCGGCCAGGATCCGGTCGTCCACGAGGGCGCGGAAGAACTCCCCTTCGGGGTCGTGCCCGGGGTGGTCGTCGAGCCGGGCGTGCTGCTCCGCCACCTCGAGGTCCACCTGCGCGGGGGCGCGGCGCCGGCGGCGGTAGTCGTTGATGAACGTGTTCCTCAGGATGGTCAACAGCCAGCCCCGCGCGTTGGTTCCCTGGCGGAAGCTGTCCCACGCGCGGAACGCCTTGAGCACGGTGTCCTGGACGAGGTCCTCCGCGGCCGCCGCCTCCCCGGTCAGGCGCAGGGCCACCCGGTACATCAGGTCCATGTGGGGGAGGACGTCGCGCTCGAAGGCGGTCTCGGCGGGAGGGGCAGAGGACATGGATGGAATGTCCCCGGCCGCCGGAGCGCACGCAAGCGCCTCTGGTTCGCGGGGCGGTCCGTGGGTAACTTCTGCCCGTCTATGTCGAGGACCTCCCGCCGTCTCCCATGCCCACAGTGACCACCGCCGGCGATACGCCGGCCGTCGTGCCGCTGAGCCTGCTCGAGGCGCTCCGCAACCTGGACACCCCCGTCGGCGACGGACTCGAAGAACTGGCCGGCGAGATCGTCGCGAAGCGGTTCGGCCTGAGCGGCACGGTGGCGGCCCAGATCCAGCGGTACCAGGACGCGTACCGTCGTGGGCTTCCGGTGCCGCTCGACGAGACGGTCGGCGTCTTCCGGCTCGTCGGCCGGCGGCCCGATGCGGCGCTGGTATACGCGGACGCCGGCCGGCGGGCGGCGCGATACGCGGCCCGTGGCGCGTCGGCGCCGGTGCGGATGCTCCTGAAGACCTCGCCGGGGTTCATCCGCCGTCGCATCGGCGCCGGGGCTGCGCGCCGGGCGGCGCGCCGGATCTTCTCGGCGTCGCTGACGGTGCGCGGCCGGTCCGCCGAGGCGGTCGTTCCGCAGCCGTTGTCCCTGCTGGCCCTGGCCGACGGCCAGGCCTGTTCCTACTATGGCGCGGCGCTCGCCGAGCTGCTGCGCGCACTCACCGGTTTCGAAGGCGCCATGGTCCATGCGCGCTGCCGGGGCCGCGGAGACGACACTTGCCGGTGGCTCGCCGCCGCCGCGGAGGGGTACCCATGAGCGCGCACGCCCTGCCCGATCGCCGTCAACTCGCCGAGGGCCTCGACGCCGTCGGGGCCGACGCCTGGCTCCTCTTCGACTTCCACGGGCTCAACCCGGTGGCGGGCCGGGTACTTGGCCTCGGCGGAATGGGGAGCAGGCGGCTCTTCGTCCTCCTGCCGAAGGAGGGGGAGCCGGTGGCGGTGGTGCACAAGATCGAGATGCAGCCGCTCGAGGGTTTCCCCGGGCGGCTCCTGCCATACGCGAAGTGGGAGGAACTGCACGCCGCGCTCGCTTCCGTCGTGAAGGGCCGCACGGTCGCCATGGAAATCTCCCCTGACGACGCCGTTCCCTACCTGGACCGTGTCCCGGCCGGGGTGGTCCAGCTCATCACCAGGCTGGGGGGGACGGTGGTGCCCTCGTCGTCCCTGGTCACCCGGTTCGCGGCGCGGTGGAGCCCCGACGAGCTGGCGGATCACCGATACGCGGCCGAGGCGCTGGCGGACATCGCGCGGAGCGAGCTGGCCTGGGCGGTGACGCAGGGAGGGAAGGGGCTGACGGAGGTGGCGCTCCAGGCACGCGTGGTGGCGGCCATGGAGGCCAGGGGACTGAAGCTCACCACCAAGCCGATCGTCGGGTTCGGCGCCAACGCAGCGAATCCGCACTATGAGCCGGAGGCCGGGAAGGACGCCACGCTGGCCAAGGACCAGGTCATCCTCCTGGACCTCTGGGGCGGGCGGGGGAGCACGACGACGGTCTTCGCCGACCAGACCTGGATGGGGTTCTCGGGGTCCAAGGTCCCCGAGGAGGTGGACCAGGTCTGGCGGACGGTCCGGGACGCCAGGGATGCGGCCATTGCCGCCATCCAGCAGGGAGTCCGCGAGGGGCGGAAGGTGGCCGGGTTCGAGGGGGACCGGGCGGCCCGGGGCGTCATCGAGAAGGCGGGGTTCGGCCAGTACTTCGTGCACCGGACCGGGCACTCGATCGACCGGGACCTCCACGGCTCGGGCCCCCACCTGGACGACTACGAGACCCACGACGACCGGGAGCTGATCCCCGGGGTCGGGTTCTCGGTCGAGCCCGGTATCTATATATCTGGGCGGATCGGGGTCCGGAGCGAGATCAACATGTACTGGGGGGCGGAGGGCCCGGAGGTGACCCCCGTCCAGCCCCAGCGGGAGCTGATTACGGCCTAGGGCCAGGCCCCCCCTTCCCAAATTTCAAATCGCGGGATAAGCTTGTCGAGCAGGGTGGTGGCCGCACCATCCTGCCCCGTCCCATCCCGATTCGTTGCATTCAGTTACAGCAGGGTTCCTGTCGCATTTCAGGTCGTGACAGTTCCTTGACACGTGATTTAGGTCACGGCATATTGTGGAAGCCGACCGGGCCGCGGTCGGCATCTCGACAAATCATCGCAGTACTCTCGGGCAGTTTTCTCCCGCCGGCGTGGCCGGCGTATCCGCAGTCGCATTCCCCAACTCGGCGCGTCCGGCGCAAGGAGGGAAGCGCGTGCTTTTCGTTGTACGATTCGCAGGCAACACTGGGTTCACACCTTTGGAGGACGTGTCCATGAAGCAAAGTTGTGTGAGCGCCTTCACCCGCGTGACGCGATACATCGCGTTGGCGGCAGTCGCCCTGATCGTGGGAGCCTCGGCGCTCTCCGCCCAGGCCGCGACTGGTAAGCTCGAAGGCAAGGTGCGCGACCAGCAGGGCGCGCCAATCGCGAACGCGCAGGTCATCATCGTCGGCACCAAGTTCGGTGCGCAGACCAACGCTGACGGCTACTACTTCATCAACCTCATCCCGGCCGGTACGGTGAGCCTCGAGGTGTCGTTCATCGGGTACAAGAAGACCCGCGTGACCGACATCCGCATCACCTCGGGCCAGACGATCACGGCGGACGTGACGCTCGAGTCCACGCCGGTCGAGGTGACCGAGATCACCGTCGTCGCCGCGCAGAACGAGCTGGTCCCCCGCGACGCCGTCACCACCAAGCAGAACGTCGAGGGCGACTACGCCGACAACCTGCCGGCGGACCGCATCGTCAACGTCCTGGCGCTGCAGCCGGGCGTCGTGGCGAGCGCGGGCGGCGGCACCCTGTCGATCCGCGGCGGCCGGACGGACGAGCAGAGCGTGTACGTCGACGGCGTGCCGGTCGGCGCGGGCAACCGCGGCGGCGGCTTCGTCACCGGCGGCGGCAACTCCGTCTCGGTGTCCACCAACGCCTTCGAAGACGCGTCCATCACCACGGGCGCCTCGTCGGCCGCGTTCGGTGGCGCGCAGTCGGGCGTCATCTCGATCTCGACCCGCACCGGCGGCGACAAGTTCAGCGGCGCCGTCGGCTACGAGTCCGACGAGCTCTTCGGCAACAGCGTCAGCCTCGGCTTCAACCGGGTCACCGCCAGCCTGAGCGGCCCGATCGTGTCGAACCTGACCTTCTTCATCGGCGGCAACATCGAGGGCAACGCCTCCGCCGGCACCGGCCAGAACCGGGAGAACTCCCCGTACTTCGTCGTGGCCGGGACCGACACGACGGTGGCCGTCCCGAGCGTCAAGAACAACGCCTACTCCGACACCACGTACGTCGCGGTGCAGGAGTTCGCGGTGTACACCGGCAAGTGCGACGAGACCATGTCGTACGCCGGCATCAACATCAAGAACAACTCCAACCCGGACATCGCCGACAACTACGGGCTCGACTGCCAGGGCATCCGGATTCCCGGCACTGCCAACTCGGCGTACCAGCTGACGGGCAAGCTCAACTACACCTACGGTTCCGGCTCGCGGCTCTTCCTGAGCGCCAACGCCAGCCAGGCTCAGGGACGCAACTTCACCTACGCGAACCTGTACAACCCGCAGCAGATCTTCGGGAACACGGGCAACAACCAGGTCTACACCCTCGGGTGGACGCAGAACCTGGCCAAGTCGTCGGCGCGCGCGCTGGCGCTCGACGTGACCCTGTCCTACCAGCAGGACGAGTTCATCCAGTCGCCGCTCACCCGCGAGTCCGAGGTGGCGAGCCGCGATCCCTTCGGCGGGTTCATGATCACCCCGCTGGACTACGTCTTCAATTTCGACAATTTCCCGCTCAACCAGGAACTGCTGGACAACTTCCAGCAGAACAAGGCCGGCTCCCGGCGCGGCCCGTACGACTACGAGAACACCGCGCAGTACGCGCTGGTGGACAAGTGGCGGAACAACGCCTACGGCCTCATCGGCTTCTCCGAGGCCGGCGGCCCGACGGGCCGGCTCTTCCTGAACCAGGAAAACCGGTTCATCGCCGCGGCGGCCCTCGACTGGCAGGTGGACCGCTACAACCGCCTCAAGATCGGCGGCGGCTACACCGGCTTTGACATCAAGTCGTACTCGTCGCAGATGACCAGCCAGGCCTTCTCCGACTTCTACATGGAGAAGCCCACCTCCTACACCGGGTACGCCGAAGACCGGCTCGACCTCGGCGACGTGGTGCTCGTGGCCGGCCTCCGCTACGACTATTACAACTCCAACGCGTCGCACCCGCAGTACTGCGACTCGACGGGCGCCTGCCAGCCGACGGTCCGGATCTCGAGCAATCCGCTCTACGACCCGAACAACGTCGCGGCCTCGCTCGAGGAGATCTACGTCGAGGACCAGTCCCACGACTACATCTCCCCGCACATCCAGGTGTCGTTCCCGGTGAGCGACCGCACCAACATGCGGTTCTCCTACGCCCACCAGGTCCAGCCGCCGGACTTCGCGCTGGTCCTCGGCGGCATCAACACCGACCTCTCCGTGACGAACACCAACCACGTCTACGGGTCGGACCTGGACTTCGGCAAGACGATCACCTTCGAGTTCGGCATCCGGCACGCCTTCTCGGACGACTTCGTCCTCGACTTCTCGGCGTACAACCGCGACGCCCAGTCGAACCAGGCGGGCCGCCTGCTCTCGCTGTACGACCCGCTCAAGCTGCAGAACCAGGACATCCGGATGATGACGAACCAGGACTACGGCAACTACCGTGGGTTCGACATCCGGCTCGACAAGCGCATCGGCAGCCTGTTCAACGGCACGCTGGCCTACTCCTTCAGCGACGCCAAGAACACCGGCTCCGATCCGTTCACGTACATCAACTTCGGCTCGCGGATCGTCAACCAGATCTCGGGCGGCAACGACCCGCCGCCGTCGGCCTACCTGCCGACGACGTACACCCGGCCGCACAACCTGGCCGGCTCGTTCTCGGTGACGTTCCCGAACCAGTGGAACGCCGGCTCGACCACGGGCGCCATCCTCCAGAACGTCGGCATCTTCGCGACGTTCCGGGTGGCCAGCGGCACCGCGTACACCCGCTGCCCGGTGGAAACCGGCAACGAGTCGGTGCTCTCCACGCAGGTCTGCGCCCGGCAGTTCGAGGGCGACGTCAACGGCTCGCGCCTCCCGACCTTCCGGAACGCCGACCTCCGCGTCACCAAGGGCTTCCGGTTCGGCGGCGTGGACCTCACGGCGTACCTGGACGCGCGGAACGTCTTCAACTTCACCAACACCACGACCGTGTTCGCCGAGAACAACAGCATCGAGAACGCGGTCGAGCTCCAGGAAACCTGGTCGGGCGACTCGGCGGGCTACGCCGACGAGGCCATCGCCTCGAACGCCTACGACCCCGAGAACGGCGACATGTTCCTGCCGACCCCGGGCGCCTGCGGCAACTGGGTGACCCAGGACGGCGAGGCGGCCGCGCCGAACTGCGTGTACCTGGTCCGGGCCGAGGAGCGCTTCGGCAACGGCGACGGCGTCTTCACCCAGTCCGAACAGCGCCGCGCGTCGGAAGCGTTCTACTACTCGGGCCGCAGCGAGGCGAACTTCACCGCTGCGCCACGGCGTCTCCGGCTGGGCCTGGAGCTCAATTTCTAGCGTGAACGATCTACGGCGGGAGGGGGGCCGGCGCGCCGAACGGCGCCGTCCCCCCGACCAGCCGAACAGTATCCATCTGAGAGAGGATGCAATGCACTCACCATTCCGTAAGAGGGGCGTCATCCTGGCGAGCCTGCTGGCTTTGGCGCTTGCGGCGGCCTTGCCGTCGTCCGCCATGGCCAAGCCGGAACCGGGGGCCAAGAAGTCGACGGCCAGGGGCTTCCGGCTCTTCGCGCGTCCCCTGGGCGCCATGACGATCAACCGGATCTACTGCGGCCTGTCGTCCGACGGCCAGGTCTGCGTCGACTCCACCAACTCCTCCACCGTCGGCGGCGGGTATTGGCCGAAGGGCACGGCGGACCAGTACATCTTCAACTCCGGCCTGCAGCTGGCCGGCATCGTCGGTCCCGACGGCGGCCCCTGGGCCGGCGACACCACCGGCGCGTTCTTCTTCGACCCGAAGGGGACGACGCAGCACGGCACCCAGGTCGAGCCGATCTATAACACGGCGAGTTCCGATGACTTCGCCAACCTCCCGCTGGCGGGTTACGTCCCGTTCGGCGACGAGAGCGCGGACCTGTTCAACCCGCTCCTGACCGGCACCGCGTCGGAGCGGCGCAAGCAGGCGTCGCAGGGCGACGTCTGGTGGATGTCGTGGGACGGCGATCCGGCGCTCAACGCCGGCCGCAAGCACCCCCTCGGCGTCGTCGTGGAAACCCGCGGCATGGGGTGGAACTTCCCGACCGGCAACGAAGACATCATCTACTTCATCTACACGTTCTACAACGTCACGACCACCAACCCGGCCGATTACGTCAACATCCGGCCTGAGATGGTGTCGATCCTCGTCGACAAGGCGCAGGAGTTCCAGGCCAAGAACAACGCCACCTTCAACGTGACCCTGCCCACCGGCGGGTACACGATCGACAACCTGTACGCGGCGTTCGCCACGGACATGGACGTGGCCTCGGCCGGCACCAACTACTCCAGCGTGAACCTGCCGTTCGCCCTGGGGTACACCTACGTGCAGACGTTCGCCGGCGAGGTCTCCTGGACCTTCGACCCGAACATCTTCTCGGCGCCGTTCATGCCCGGCGCCGGCTTCGCCGGCATCAAGTACCTGAAGAGCCCCGGCGGCGCCGGCGCCATTCAGCTCTTCTCGAACACAGTCAACGGCTCGCCGTTCCCGGGCGCCTTCAACGACCCGCAGAACGCGATCCAGCTCTGGCGCTACCTGTCCGGCAACATCTCCGTGCCGGCTGGCGACCAGCCCTGCAACACCGGCCTCCCGTCGCAGACCCGCATCTGCTGGATCAACAACACGCAGGCCGCGGACATGCGCTTCTTCCAGTCCTCCACCAGCCTGTCGCTGCCCCCGGGCGGCCAGGGCTCCATCGTCGTGGCGTACATCTTCGCCGCACCGGTGGCCACAGGTGGCTGCCCCGCCCCCGGCCCGACCTGCGGCGGCGGCAACGTGAAGCCCGGCGACGCGACGATCCTCGGCGTCCCGGCAAAGATGGTGGGCGGCGTCAACATGGTGGACAGCATCTCCGGGTACATCTCGGCCACCGACCTCGACGGGAGCGGACTCTACGAGCAGGCGGGTACCTCCGGCCCGGAATGGACCGTGGTGCCGAACTCGCTCCTCGGCAAGTCGTACACGGCCCAGGCCGTCTTCGACGCGAAGTTCCTCCTGCCGTTCGCGCCGGACGCGCCCAAGTTCTTCCTGATCCCGAGCAACAACCAGGTTACCGTGGTCTGGCAGGCCTCGGCGTCGGAAGCCGACGGCGACCCGTACTACGCCATCGCCTCCGACCCGGCCAGCGCCCTCTACGACCCGAACTATCGCGAGTTCGACATCGAGGGGTACCGGATCTATCGCGGCCGAGTGGACAGCCCGGACGAGCTGGCCCTGATTGCCCAGTTCGACTTCGCCGGCACCATCTTCAACGATTACGACGGCGTGGTCAACCCGGTAGATACCTGCGCGCCGGAACTCAACATCTACATCGATTGTCCGGTGGCGTACTCACCAGTTGCGCCTGGTGTCCCGCGCATTGTAGCGAACCCCAACAACATCGTCAGCCCCTTCCTGATGACGCGGTTCGGCAATCGGCTCGAGCTGGCCAGCGGCCTCGCCATCACGACCAAGATGGACACGGTGGTGACCGGCAACGGCTCCGGCCTGCCGCCGATGACCAACTCCGGCGTCCCATACATCTACGTGGACAACGGGGTCCGGAACAACTTCCGGTATTTCTACGTGGTCACGGCGTTCGACGTCAACTCCTGGTCCTCGGGCCCGACCAGCCTGGAGTCGCCGAAGGCCGGCACCCAGTCGGTCATCCCGCAGGCCCTGGCGTCCAACCTCGTGCAGACCGGCACCCTCACGCCGGGCATGTTCGGCGGGTCGCGCGCCCCGGGCCAGCCCAACACCACCAACCAGAGCCTCGTCTTCCCGAAGACGCCGGGCATGAACCTCAACGGCACCTTCACCGGGCCTTTCCCGCCGGCGACGGTCCACCTCGGCTTCGTCGGATTCGCCAGCCAGGTGGTGGGCGCCTCGGGAGCCCTGGCCGTCACCCTCGACAGCATGGACATGGGTAACGTGGACCTGTCCGGCTGCTGCGGCGGCGGCGCACCGGCCATCCCGGCGGTCTACTACTTCACGCTCTCCAACGGTATCGACAGCCTCGACTTCAATCTGGCGGTCCCGCTCGCTCAGGACCTCGGGCACGACGTCTCGACCGACGTGTACTTCGCCGGTCCGGAAATCGATCCCGTGCTCGCCTCGATGTACGGCGGCGACGCCACCTACGGCACGCTGAGCGCGCTCTTCCAGCCGACGTTGACCACCGGCCCGAACTCGGGCGACTGGGGCTTGGGCAGCCAGTTGCAGGAGCCCGGCTACACCGCGGCGGACATGCCGGCCGGCGTCACCGGCACCAACTACAACGGCATCCGCTGGTTCGACGGCCCCTCGCCGCAGAACAACGAGGTCCGGGCCAACCCAACCTCCGGCGCCTGCGGCACCGGTGGCGCGACGGTCACGGCTTGCGCCGCGAACGGCACCACCGGCGGGCAGAACAATGCCGGCCAACTCACGGGGGTGACCACGGTCTACCAGCCGTTGTCGCTCAACATGTACAACCGTGAGTACCGCAACATCGGCGAGGCTCTCTCGACGGTGACGCGCGCCGCGGACTTCAACGTCTACTGGGGCGCGGGCGGCGTCATCGACTCCGTCATCGACGTGACCCACAACGTGGCCGTGCCCTTCCAAAGCACGGACATCGACGGCGGCTGGGGCATCCTAAACACCAGCGACCAGGGCGCCGGCGGCTTCGACGGCCGGCCCACGGTGGTCACCACGAGTGACTTCACCTGCGTGGAGCCGCTCCGCTCCGTGCTGGACCTGCCGAACAACTTCTGGCCGTGCTCGGGAGCGCCGTTCACCCTGAGCAACACGGCAGAGCTGGGGGCTATCGCCTTCGGGTCGGGCGATAACCAGTCGGCTGCAGCCACGCTGTCGGATCGCAACCCGGCCAACCTCCAGCCGGAGGGCGGCTTCTTCATGTACCTCGCCGGGACCATTTCCGGCTTCGCGATGCCCGCGCTGCCCGCCGCCGGTACAGTCTGGTCCCTCCGGACCTACTCCGGCATCATCTACGGCGGCAACGGCACCGGTCAGTCCGGGAACCGCGGCCCGTACTCCTTCGTACCGGCCAACCGGAACTTCACGGCCCTCGGCGCCACGATGGGGGTGCAGTACGACGTGGTCAACGACTTCGAAGTCGCCGCGTCGAACCTGGACCTCTCGACCATCCACACCGTGCCGGACCCGTACTACGTCACCGACGAGTACGAGGTGGACTACACGTCCAAGGTCATCAAGTTCGTGAACCTCCCGCTGCAGGCGACGATCCGCATCTACTCGTCGAGCGGGGTGCTGGTCCGGGTGCTGAACTACGATGCCTCGGAGAACGGCGGCATGCTCGACTGGAACGTCCGGAACCGGAACAACCAGGTCGTCGCCAGCGGTGTGTACTTCTATCACGTCGAATCGGGCAGTGCGCGCCACATCGGGCGCATGACGATCGTCAACTTCGCCAAGTAGCCACGCCGGGGGTGGGGGGAACACTTCCCCCCACATCCCGCATCCAGGAGACAGAATACTTATGAAGCGGCACACTGCGCATGGGTTGGCCCTGGCGGGGCTGCTGGTCGGCGGGTTCCCCCTGGCCCTCGCGGCCCAGGAATCCGAGATCAACGCGGACAACACGCCGTACGGCACGACGTCGGGAGAGTTCCTTCTCCTCGGCGCCAGCGCCCGCGGCGCCGCGCTCGGCAACGCCTTCCAGGCCATCGCCAACGACGTCTCGGCCCTGTACTACAATCCGGCCGGCATCTCGATGATGGAACGCCCCGGGGCGCTCATCAGCACGTACTCGTACGTGGCGAGCACCCGGTACAGCTGGGGCGGCCTGGCCTTCCCGTTCTCGGGCGGCGCCCGGGCGGTCGGCCTCCACCTCGGCACCTTCGGGTTCAAGGACCAGCCGGAATACACGGTGGACCTCCCCGACGGCACCGGAGGCGTCTACTCCGTCAGCGAGTCGTACCTCGGACTCACCTACGCCGAGAACTTCTCGGACCGTTTCTCGGCGGGCCTCACCGCCAAGGGCGTGTTCGACCAGCTCGGCGAAGTCAGCGGGAGCGCCTTCGCGGTGGACTTCGGCACCAACTTCCATTCGGCGCTGAACAACCACCCGATCAAGTTCTCCTTCGTCATCCAGAACCTCGGCACCAACCTCAGCTACAGCGGCGACGCGCTCAACGTGGGCGTCCCGCGGACACCGGCCGAGGGTGAGGATCCGGTCCCCAGCAACCCGCAGCCCGGTTCCTACCGGACCAAGGCGTTCTCGCTGCCGACCACGTTCACCGTGGCCGTGGCGTACGACATCATCGCCAAGGAAAACACCCGGTGGACCATCCTGGCCGACTTCAACCAGCCGAACAACACCAAGGCCGGGTACGTGGTCGGCACGGAGTTCGCCTTCCCGCAGATGGGGGGCAGCAACTTCAACGGCGCCGTCCGGGGCAGCTACAGCTACGCCTCCGCCAACGCCGACACCGACGTGCCGGGCAGCCAGCTGAACGAGGAGGCCGGCTACCAGGGCACCGCCATCGGCGGCGGCTTGTCGTACACGACCGAATCGTTCAACCTCGGGTTCGACTACGCCTGGAAGTACATGGGCATTCTCGGCTCGACCAACTTCTTCACGTTCAGCATCGGCTGGTAACTGGCGGATGCGACGGTGGCGGCCACGGCCGCCGCCGCCCAGGAGCACAATGGTTCGTTGGTTTTCGCTCGCTCTCGCGGCCGGCGTACTGGCCGCCCCGAGCCGGATCGGTGAGCGGCAGACTGAAGACGTGATGGCGGTCCGGGCGGTCCGATTCTACCGGGCCGAAACCCGCCAGACGCTGGTCAAGGCGTTCGTCCAGATTCCGTACGTGCTTTTCGCGGGAGACGGCGCCGCCGGACCCAACGACCAGGTCACCTACGCCGTGACCGTGAAGGTGTCCGATTCCACCGGGCTCGGGCTGCTCCAGGAGAGTTGGACCAACAGGATCTCGAAGGCCATCGCACGGCCGGGCGTGATGGGGCTGGAAATGCTGGAGTTCCCGGTGCTGCCCGGGTCGTACGTCCTCGACATCACCGTCGAGGACAGCGTGACGGGACGGAAGGCGTTCGCCAAGGCGGCCATCGAGGGCTTCCGGTCGCCGCCGCCGGTGTCGGACCTGCTGCTGTCGCCGGAAATCCGGATGGCGGCCCCGGGCGACACGGTCCCGCAGCCGGGAGAGTTACGGGTCGGCAACGCGCTGGTGACGGGGGCGGTGGAACTGCACCTGACGCCGCTCCGGAGCCAGGCCTTCTACCTGATCGAGGCGTACAGCGCGGAACCAGCCAGCGGCACGTTGTCGGCCGCCGTCCGCGACGGCACCGGGAAGACCATCTTCAAGACGCCGCCCGCCGCGGTGAACGTGCCGGCCGGCGGAGGGGTGTTGAAGGGACAGCTGGACCTGACGGGGCTCCCCGAGGGCGGCTACACCATGATCGTCACGGTGACGCTCGGCGGGACCTCCTCCGAACGGGAACAACCGCTGACCATGGCGGGCCTCGAGGAGACGCTCGCCAAGGAAGCGGCGAGGATGGAGCAGGAGCAGCGGACCGACGCGGGGTACTTCGCCGCGATGAACGAGGCGCAGCTCGACAGCGCCGCGGGGCCGTTGCTCTACATCACCACGCCGGCGGACGGGCTGAACCTGTACAAGGATCTCAGCGTCGACGCCAAGCGGCGGTGGCTCACGGAGTTCTGGACCAGGCGGGACCTCAGCCCGGGCGTGGCGCGGAACGAGACGCGCGAGAACTTCTACGAAGCGGTGGCCTACGCCAACCAGCAGTTCAAGATCGGCGGGCGGCGGACCACTCCCGGATGGCGCACCGACCGGGGCCGCATCTACGCGAAGTACGGGCCGTACGACGAGTTCCTCGACCGGGTGTCCGTGGGCAACGCGCCACCGTACCAGGTCTGGCGCTACACGAAGCAGAAGGACCGGTATTTCATCTTTGTGGACAAGAACAACCTGGGCGAGTTCCAGTTGATTTACACCAACGACCTCACCGAGGTCTCCAGGCCGGACTGGCAGGACATCCTGACCGCGGACGGCGTCGTCGATGTGGGTCGTTGGCTGGGCGTGAATTTCTTCGGTGCATCGGGCGTCCAGTAACCGAGTGTCGTAACACAAGGAAGTTTCACTGCAGGACGCCGGAAAGAGCCGCTTTCCACCGTCTTCCGAGAACGAGGTACAAGTATGACACGTATGATTCGTGGTTCGGTCCTGCTCGCCGCCTGTGTGGGATTGTGGTCGTGCAGCAGCGACCCGACCGCCGATGAGGCGGGCGTGCCCTACAAGATCGTCTCTTCTCCCTCGCTGGTCTTCATCAAGCAGGATTCGTCACAGCTGGTTTCCTTCCAGCTGGTCGACGAGCTTGACGGCCAGATCCCCGAGACCTGGACCTTCACCTCCACGTCGCCGAACTTCACGGTGGCCATGGACTCGACCTACCGTCCGGTCTACAACTCCGACGGCACGCTTTCGCTGCCGGAGGAGCAGACCGAGGTGCGCGTCACCCTCACGGGCACCGCGCTCGGTATCTCGAACTTTACCGCCAGTGCCGGCGGCAAGACGCTCGTGATCCCGGTCAACGTGGTCCCGGGCGTGCTGAACGCCACCTTCGCCCCCGCCAACCCGGCCCCGGGCGAGGTCGTCACCATCACGCTGCCGCCCACGCTTCGGCTCACCCCGTCCAGTGCCATCACGTTCCCGGGCAACCTGAATCCGGTGAGCCTGACGATCGCGGCGGACTCGCAGTCGGCGACCTTCATCAGCGCGCCGACCACCGATACCACGGCGGTGGTCACTGGCGTGTACAACACGGAATTCCCGACCATCGCCCCTGTCACCCTGACGACCTCCGCCAAGGTGACCGGGACCAAGTCCGGTGAGTGGACGGGTGAACTCCCCGGCGCCTTCTCGGCCACCACCACCGGTGTGGCGCCGATCACCTTCACGCTCACACCGACGTTCGCCTTCCGGCTGGCCGCGGACACCACGTTTTCGAAGTTCACCTTTCCGACCCAGGGCACGCCGGCCGTCACCGTCTCAGCTGACAGCGGGGCCGTGACGCTCATCGTGCCGCCAAACACCTCCTCGCCTTTGCGGGCCTCGCGGGTCCGGTTCAGGGGCGCGCCCCAGTTCGAATACACGCTTGCCTCGGGGACGGACTCGGTCAAGAGCACCATCGTGATCCCGGCGCTGCCGGTCACCCTCTCGCCCCTGAACCCGGCGGTCGGCGACACGGTGACCATCACGCTCGGGGCCGGCTTCTCGTTCCAGACCAGGGTCTCCACCGTCAACTGGCCGAAGCCCGGCGCGCCGCTCGAGACGAACGCCGCGCTCGTCGGTGGCAACAGCACGACCGCCGTGTGGGTGCTGCCCCTGCCCGGGACCGCCGGGGTGCCCAACCTGATCAACAACATCCAGTACGACGCAACTCCTGGCACGCGCATCAGCCTGCCGGCGTCCGCCCCGTCGGGGATCACGATGTCGAATACGTCGATCTACGGTGGACGCGGCAATCCCGCCACGGCGACGCTGCTCACCACGCCGCCGCTGCTGACGGACACCCTGGAGTTCTACGACTTGGTCGAGGACGTTGACCAGTTCTACGGGCTGACGTTCCCGGCCAACCAGACGCTGGTCTTCCAGATCGACTGGGCCGGCACCGCAGACGTTGACATGTTGTGGTGCACGAGTGACGTAGATCCGGTCACCCCTGGGAACCAGCCTGGCGGGCCCGGTTGTTCGTTCTTCTTCGGCGGATTTGCCGGCGCGACCGGCGCCCATCCCGAGAACGGGACGGTCGCGTTCGTCCCCGGGCAATTCAAGCTCTACATGAACCTCTATGCTGGCCCCACCCCGGCGTGGGCGAAGATCAGGATCCGCCGTACCCTGTAGTGGCCGGGCGGTAACCCGGTCGTGAAGAACCCCCGGCACCAGATCACTCGGTGCCGGGGGTTCTTTGTGGAAGGAGCGCCCCCCGGGCCAGGTGCCGAGGGGCGCTCCGCCTTGCCGCTCGTCCGCCCGGGCCGGTGCTACCGCGTCGGATCCCCACGTCCGGCGGAGTAGAGCGAACTGATCCGCTGCACCCGGAACACGTAAGCACCGTCGACGCCGGTCAGCTCCCACACCCGGTTGCCCGCCTGGTCCACTTCGATCACCCTTCCGGCGCGGCCGAACGAGACGGTGCCATGGCCGTCAGGATGGTACTGGGTCGTCCCGCCCACGTTGGTGTACGTGGTCGGTGCGTCGATGAACTCCCACTGCATCGTGGCGGTGAGGGCCACGGGGTTGACCAGGTACCGCACGAGGCGGCTGGGGGCGCTGAGCCCGTTGTCGAGCAGCTGCAGCTGCCCCGGGCCGGCCACGCGCACGCCGTGCTGCCGGTCGAACTGGCCCTTTGGGTCATTCAGGAGGGTGAACTGGTTCGCCAGCCCGCCGAACCGCCAGATGACGGCTCCGGTGGTCCGGTTCACTTTGGTGACCTCGCTCAGGCTCCGGAAGCCGAGGATCAGGTTGGAGTCGCTGTCGAACCCGAGACCGTTGCCGTGGGTGAAGTTGACCGCCGCGCCGGCCCGGTCGGCTGCCGGGAGGTCGGTAATGGCGAAGTGGTCGAACGCGTTCCACTCCCAGAGCAACCCCCCGTCAGGGGAGATGTGCTGCACCACGGTGGCGGTCACGACGGCGGCGGCCTGGCCCCCGAGCGCGGTCAGGTCCATCGTGCGAGTCTCGTCGCAGAGGAGCCAGGCGTCTCCGCCGGAGGCGACCAGAAGTTCGTGGAAGCGGGTCGGCCTCCCCACGCACGCCAGCGTCCCGGTTTCCTCCCCCAGGGAATTCAGCACATGGAACTCGGTTTCCCCGGCCCCGGTGCCGAGCAGGGTGTAGACCCCGGCGGGGTGCGCCTGGAATGAATTGAGTGTGCCGTTTGGGGAGTAGTGGTACCAAACCACCTTTCCCGTGTTTTCCACTGTCACGGCGCCCTCAGGAAGCGAGAGGGTCAGAAAGCCGGTTTGGCTGGAGACGCCGAGGCTGCCGATGGCGGGAATCCAGGCTGGGAGTGACCCGCTGGTGAAGGCAAGGGAATCGACGATCTCGTCGTCGGCCCCAGTGCGGGTCAGGGCGACGCGCAGGGTGTATGTGGTCGCCGTGTCGAGGCCCAGGACGGGCACACGCACGACTGTGTCTCCGGCAAAGCCGACCGCGGGGGTCCTCAGGGCGGGCCCTGCGACGGCCTGATACTCGATATATGTGCTGTCGTACGCCGCCGCCCGGACCAGGACTGCTGCCGCGAGGACATTCTCCGGGATGCCCTGCACCTCGGCCCCCTTGTACTGCTGTGGGCTCGGGGCCTGCGGGTCGGCCTCACTGCACGCACCTACCGCCAACAGCATCGCAGCCGCGGTGGCAAGGGTGCCGATTTGTCGCTTCATCTGGACCTCTGGTTGGACATCGATATTGGGGGTCAGCTGGCGGCCGCGGCGCCTTCGAGCTCCGCATCGCCGTTCCGGAACTGGCGCTGGTAGAGCCGGGCGTACAGGCCCCCCTGCGCCAGCAGGCCGGCGTGGGAGCCCTCCTCGACCACCCGGCCGTGGTCGAGCACCACCAGCCGGTCGGCCCGTCGGACGGTGCTCAGCCGGTGGGCAATAATAAGGGTGGTGCGGCCTACGAGCAGCTTTTCGAGCGCGTCCTCCACCAGCCGCTCGCTCTCGGTGTCCAGGCTGCTGGTGGCCTCGTCCAGGACCAGGACGGAGGGGTCCTTCAGAACCGCCCGGGCAATCGCGATCCGCTGGCGCTGGCCCCCCGAGAGCTTGACCCCCCGCTCCCCCACGATGGTCTCGTAGCCGCCCGGCAGGCGCTCGATGAACTCATGGGCGTGCGCCGCCTGGGCCGCCCGCTCCACGTCGGCCTCAGAGGCCTCTGGGCGCGCGTAGGCGATGTTCTCGCGGACCGTGCCGCTGAACAGGGCCGGCTCCTGGGGCACCACCCCGATGGCCCCCCGAAGCTCCCGCAGCCGGAGCTGCCGGACGTCGATGCCCTCCAGCCGGATGGCGCCCTCCGCCACGTCCCAGAACCGGGGCAGGAGGCTGATGAGCGTGGTCTTCCCGGATCCGGATGGGCCCACCAGGGCGACCACTTCCCCCGGTGCCAGGGAGAGGCTCACCTCGCGCACGGCCCAGGGGGTGTTCGGGTGGTCGAGGTACCGGAACGAGACCCGGTCGAACTCGACCCGTCCGCGGACCGGCTTCGGCAGGGGGGTGGGTGCGGGTGGGTCGGCGATGGAGGTCTCGGATTCCAGCAGCTGGAACACCCGCTCCGCCGCCCCCACCGATTCCTGGTAGTTGCCGAAGAACGACGCCAGCGCCCCCACCGAGGCCGCGATCGTCACGGTGTAGAGCAGGAAGCTCACCAGGGTGCCGGCGGTCAGGGAGCCGTCCAGCACCAGCCGCCCCCCCTGCCAGAGCACCACCACGATGCCGGTGAACATGCTGAAGGTGATGGCCCCGAAGAAGACGCCGCGCACCTGCGCCCGCACCAGCGCCGATTCGACCACCTTGCCGATCATCCCGCCGTAACGCGCCCGCTCCGCCGGCTCCTGCACGAAGCTCTGCACCGTGCGGATCTGGCTGAACGCCTCCTCGGCCACCGCCGTCGCGTCGGCCACCTTGTCCTGCACCCCGGTACTGATGCGGCGGAGCCGCCGCCCGAAGAAGAGCGCCGTCCATACAGCCACCGGCACGACCGCCAGCGCGGTCAGGGTCAGGCTGGGCTGGAGCCACGTCAGGAGGATGATGCCACCCACCAGCGCCAGGACCTGGCGGGAAAACTCCGCGATCTGGTGGCTCAGGACTCCCTGCAGGAGGCCGATGTCGGTCGTCAGCCGGCTGGTCAATTCGCCCGTCTTGCGGTCCGCGAAGAACCCCGGAGGCATGTCGAGCAGCTTGGCGAAGAGCTCCTCGCGCAGGCCGGCCACCGCCCGCTCCCCGGTGGCGCTGAGCAGGTAGGTCTGCGCGTAGTTGAGGAAGGCCTGCACCAGGAAGAGCCCCGTCAGTCCCAGGGCCACCCGGTCGAGGAGAGCCCGGTCCTGGTCCACGAAGGCGGCGTCGAGGAGCCGGCCCACGACGAGTGGGAACGCGAGGCCGATGGCGGCGCTCAGGAGCAGCGCCAGGGAGGCGAGCGCCAGCGCCCTGCGATGGGGTTTGACCCGGGGCCAGAGCCGGGTGAGCTGCTTCGGGGAGGGGAGTCGGCGGCGCGCGGCTGGCTCGAGGGGTATCGTCACCGGCCAGGCATGCCGGCCGCGGGGGCCGGCTGGTCGAGGATGATCACCTCGGGGGTCTCCGCCCGCGCCTCGCGAGGCACCGAGCGGTCCACGCTCATCGCCAGGAAGAGCAACGCGAGGTAGGCCAGCGAGTACTTGTACATCTTCCAGGCGGTGGGGGTGACCCCCTCCTCCCGGAGGAGCTGGAAGTTGTACCAGAGGAAGCGCCCGCCGAGGGCCGGCGCCGCGACTGCGTAGATGAGCCCGAACGCGCCGAAGAGCGCGGGGAGAATGGTCAGCGGGAGGAGGATCAGGGTGTAGATCAGCATCTGCACCTTGGTCTCGCGCTCGCCGCGCACCACGGGGAGCATCGGCACCCCCGCCCTGGCGTACTCCCCCTTCTTGAGGAGCGCCAGCGCCCAGAAGTGGGGCGGGGTCCAGTAGAAGATGATGGCGAAGAGGTAGAAGGCGAGGAGGTCGAGGTGCCCCGCCACGGCGGCGTATCCGACCAGCGGCGGGAAGGCCCCGGCGGCCCCGCCGATCACGATGTTCTGGGGCGTGGAGCGCTTCAGCCACACCGTATAGACGAGCACGTAGAAGAGGAGGCCGCCCAGCGCCAGCCAGGCGCTGAGCGGGTTGGCGAACCGCCAGAGGATGGCGAAGGCCAGCGACCCCAGCCCGATGCCGAACGCCAGCGCCGCGAGCGGCGGGATCCGCCCCGAGGGGACGGGGCGGAGCTTGGTCCGGGACATGAAATGATCGATGTCCTGATCGAACCACATGTTGATCGCGTTCGCGCCGCCGGCCATCAGGAATCCGCCGAGGAGGACCCAGCCCACGAGGGAGAGCGGGGGCGCCCCGAGGCCGGTGATGTACATCGGGGCCACGGCGGTGACCAGCAGGAGGGAGATGACCCGGGGCTTCGTCAGGGCCAACAGATCGCGTGCGACGGCCATGCCTGCTCCGGGTCACTGGGAGAAAAGGGAAAAGAAACGGCCTCCGGCAGGTCCTTGTCAAGCGGCGCCGGGGGCCGCAAACTCCACCGATGCAAACACATGAACCGAAGTCGGCCGAGCGCGACGTCTGGGGCGAGCGCCTCACGCGGCGCCTCGGCCTCGTCAGCGCCGTGGCGGTGCTCGTCGGCTCGACCATCGGCAGCGGGATCTTCCGGGTGCCGGCCAGCGTGGCCGGCCGGATCACCGAGCCGGGGCCCTTCCTCCTCGCCTGGGCGATTGGCGGGCTGATAGCGCTCTGCGGGGCGCTGACCTACGCCGAGCTTGCGGCGGCGCTCCCCCGGTCGGGTGGCGTCTTCGCCTACATCCTGGAAGCCTTCGGCCCCCTCCCGGCCTTTCTCTTCGGCTGGTCGGCGCTGGCGGTCATCCGCGCCTCCGCGCTCGGGGCCATCTCGACCATCTTCGCCGAGTATCTCGGCTACTTCCTGCCGCTGACCCCATCGCAGGTGCAGTACGTGGCGGCGGGGGCCATCATCGTCGTGGCCCTCTTCAACTATTTCGGGGTCAACATCGCCGCGGTCATGGTCAACCTGACCACCGTGGTCAAGTACGGGGCGCTCATCGGGCTTGCCGGGCTGGCGTTCCTGATCGGCGACGGCACCACCGCCAACTTCGGCCCGGTGTGGGGCGGCGGCGTCCAGCTCTCGGTCATGGGCACCGCGCTCATCTCGATCATGTGGACCTACGACGGCTGGGCCGACCTGTCCTATGTGGGCGGCGAGGTGCGGGACCCGGCGAAGAACCTGCCCCGCGCCCTGATCCTGGGGACGCTGGCCATCATCGCCATCTACCTGGTCGTCAACCTGGCCTACCTGTACCTCGTGCCGCTGCCGGAGATGGCGGGTTCTGCCCTCATCGCCGCCACGGCGGCGGACCGGATCCCCCTCTTCGGCGGGGGCGGGGGCGGGGTCATCGCCGGCGTGGTGATGATTTCCACCTTCAGCGCCCTGCTCGGCTCGATGATGACCGCCCCGCGGATCTTCTTCGCCATGGCCGACCGGGGGCTCTTCTTCAAGGCCATTGCCCGGGTGAGCCCGCGCCACGGGAGCCCCTCGGTGGCCATCCTGCTCACCGCCACGCTGGGCGTGGTCTACGTGCTGCTCAACGACTTCCAGCAGCTGGCCGACAAGTTCATCCTCGGCATCTGGCCCTTCTACGCCCTGGCCGTCGGGGCGGTGTTCGTGCTCCGGCGGCGCCAGCCCGACCTGGTCCGGCCCTACCGGACCTGGGGCTACCCGGTGGTGCCGCTCCTCTTCCTGACGGCCTCGATCGGCATCATCCTGAACGCCCTCTGGACCGACCCGGTCAACACCGGCATCACATTCGGGATCATTCTGGTCGGGGTTCCGGTCTATTTCGTGTGGCAGGCGACGCGGCGCGGCGCTCCTTGACCCCGAGCGGGCGGGGCGTAAGTTTTTGCGCCATCAGATTGCCCGTTTCGGGTCCTGGCCGGGGCCCGGATCGTCGTCAGAGGCGTTGGTTTCACCCGGTGCCGGTTCTCCCCATGGACTCGCGCCCCCTTCACTCCAGTCGAGGTGTCCCTATGCAGTCATGGTTTCGTCGGGTAGCGACCGTGGCGGCCGTCGGCGTGCTGTTCGCGCTCGGGGCCGGCACACTCTCCGCGCAGGGCGTCACGACGGCGGCGGTGTCGGGCACCGTGAAGCAGGAGTCCGGGGCGGCCGTGGAAGGGGCGATCGTGACGGTCACGAACCGCTCCACCGGTGCCAAGCTGCAGGCCACCAGCCAGGCGAACGGGCGGTTCTTCATCGAGAACGTGCCGGTGGGCGGGCCGTACACCATCGAGGCGCGCGCCATCGGCTTCGAGGCCGCGCGGCGCGACAACGTCACCCTCGCCCTCGGCCAGCGATTCCTCTCCGACTTCTCCCTCAAGGCGCAGGTCGTCCAGGTGGAGGAGATCGCCGTCAGCGCCGAAACCGGCGATCCGATCATGAACACGGCCAAGACCGGCGTGGCGCAGTCGATCGGCAACACCGCCATCACCCGCCTGCCGGTGCTCGGGGGCAACTTCACGAACCTCGTGGCCACGACCCCGCAGGTCGCCGGCGTCTCCGGCGGCGTGTCGGCCGGCGGCCAGAACAACCGGTTCAACAGCATCCAGATCGACGGCGGCGTGAACAACGACCTCTTCGGACTCGGCTCCACCGGCGCCCCCGGCGGCCAGGCGGACGCCCGGGCGATTTCCTTCGCGGCGGTCAAGGAATTCCAGGTACTCATCGCGCCGTACGACGTCCGTCAGGGCAACTTCGCCGGCGGCCTCATCAACGCCGTGACGCAGTCCGGCACCAACCAGTTCCACGGGTCGGTGTTCGGACGGTACCAGAACCAGGACCTGGTGGGCACCGACGTCAACGGGTTGAAGTCGGCCGACTTCAAGGTCCTCCAGTATGGCGGCACGCTGAGCGGCGCGATCATCCAGGACAAGCTCCAGTACTTCTTCGCCGCCGACATCCAGGACCGCACCACCCCGTTTGACGGGATCACCCTCGAGGAATCCGGCGCCGCCCCCGGCGATGCGGAGCGGATGATCGACCACCTGAACGCGCTCGGGGCGGACCAGTGGGGCGGGGCCGGCAGCGCCGGCGGGTTCATCATCGAGAACCCGAACCCGACCTACTTCGGCAAGCTGACCTGGTCGCCAAGCGCGAACAACAACGTGGCGCTGTCCTACAACAACGTCGGGGCGTCGGTAGACGTCATCAGCCGGCGGCAGAACGGCGACTGGCAGCTGACGTCCGGCGCGTACTCGATCGAGAACCAGACCAACTCACTCCGGCTGAGCTGGAACGCTGTGTTCGGGGGCAAGTACTCCAACGAGTTCATCGGCGGCCTGCAGACGATCCGCGACACGCGCCCGCCGAACACGACGTACCCGACCATCCTCGTGCGCTCCGGCACCACCGGCACCCAGCTCGTCGCCGGCGCGGAGCGGTTCTCCCAGGACAACTCGCTCGACCAGGACATCTACGAGCTGACCGACAACCTCACCTTCGGCCTCGGCGATCACCGGGTCACCATCGGCACCCACAACGAGTTCTTCGGGTTCAACAACCACTTCTTCCCGCAGAGCATCGGCCAGTGGACGTTCGCGAACATCGACTCGTTCGAGAACAACGCGCCGGTCCGCTTCGACCGCGCCCTGCCGCTCATTCCCGGCGGTCCGGTGTCCGACTTCAGCGTCAACCAGTGGGGCCTCTACGCGCAGGACCAGTTCAACCTGGGGAACGTGGCGCTCACGGTCGGCCTCCGGTGGGACAACCCGATCTTCCCCGACTCGCCGACCTACAACCCCACGCTCGACTCGATCACGTCGGACGCGGCCCTCTGGACCGGCGGGACCATCAACACCAGCGTCGTGCCGAGCGGCAACGCGACCTGGTCGCCGCGCCTCGGCTTCAACTGGGACGTCGACGGCACCGGCATGACGATCGTCCGCGGCGGCGTCGGCTACTTCGGCGGCCGGCCGGCCTACGTGTGGATGTCGAACGCGTACGTCAACACCGGCATGGCGCAGACCCAGCTCACCTGCCGGAACGACAACGCCTCGGCGCTCGATGATGTCCCGGTGTTCACCCTCGATCCGTCGCAGCAGCCGACCACCTGCGGCGGCACCGGCGGCGTCATCCCGCCGATTCCGACCATCAACTATTTCGACCCCGACTTCAAGTTCGAACAGAACATGAAGCTGTCCCTCGGCGTCGACCACAGGCTCCCCTGGGGCATGGTGGGCACCATCGACCTGCTCTACACCAAGACCAAGAACTCGCTCTACATCCAGGACAACAACCTCCAGGGCGTCGTGGACGAGAGCACCCTGACCTACGCCACCGGCGAGGGCAACCGCGCCCGGTACGGCGTCAACGCCCCCACCACCGGCTCCGCCACGCCCCTCAAGCAGACCGCCGCCTTCGGGAACGTGCTCGAGCACATCAACAAGTCCGAGGATTACGCCTTCAGCGGCACCATCCAGCTGCAGAAGCGGTTCTCGAACGGCGTCGAGTTCAACGGCGGCTACACCTACAGCGAAGCCAAGGACGTGATGTCGCTGACGTCGAGCATCGCGTTCTCCAACTACGGCTTCGCGACGCTCAACGGCCTGCTCAACGACCGCGACCTGACCACCTCCACCTTCAGCCGCCCGCACCGGGTGGTCCTGAGCGGCACGGTCAACCTGCCGGCGGACTTCGAGTTCTCGCTCATCTACTCGGGCGTGTCGGGCTCGCCCTACGGCTACGTGATCAACGGCGACGCGAACGCCGACGGCGTCGGCGGGACCAACCGCGAGTTCAACGACCTGGTGTACGTCCCGCGGGACCGCGACGACATCTCGATGTTCGGCACTTCGTCGGCGGCCCAGAACGCCGCCTACGACTCGCTGGCCAACTTCATCGCCGCCCAGTCCTGCCTCCGCAACCAGCGGGGCCAGATCATGGAGCGGAACAGCTGCCGGAACCCGTGGATCAACCGGCTGGACGCCCGGCTCCAGAAGGTCGTCCCGACCTTTGCCGGCCAGACGATGATCCTGTCGCTCGACGTCTTCAACCTGCTCAACATGATCGACAGCGACTGGGGCCTCGTGAAGCAGACCAGCGCCTTCGAGGGCCAGACGCTGGTCCGCCTCCGCGGGTGGGACAACCTGAACAACCGGGGCATCTACAGCCTCTCCCTCCCGATCGTGAACCGGGTCGACCCGAACTCCTCCGTCTGGCGGATCCAGCTGGGCGGCAAGTACATCTGGTAGCGTTCGCGGCCCCCCGGCCGCAAGCGCACGACGGCCCCCGGGGATCGCTCCCCGGGGGCCGTTGTGCGTTGGTGAGGCTGGGGGTTAGGTCCGGACCCGCCGGAGCAGCACCAGCGCCGCCACGAGGAAGAGGGCGTTCGGCGCCCACGCCGCCACGAGCGGATCGATCACTCCTCCCTTGCCGACCGCCTTGGCCAGGTTGATGATGAGGAGGAAGAGGACCGTCGTGCCGAGGCTGATGGCGATGCCGAACGCCGCGCCGGCGCGGGGCGAGCTGAGGCTCAACGGGGCCCCGAACAGCGCGATGATGAGGCAGGTGACCGGGACCGCGATCTTCAGCGCGTGCTCCACCCGGATCTTGTTCACGTCGTTCCCGGTCGCGCGCATCGCCCGGATGTACTCGCCCAGCTCCCGATAGCCCATTTCGTCGGTGGTCTTGTCCTCGGCGAGGAGCTGGGCGGGGCGCTGGGTCAGGGCCCGGAGCCGCATCTCGCGGGCGGTGAAGACCGGCTGGGCCAGCCCCTGGAAGATGACGCGGCTGGTGCCGCCCCAGATCCGCCAGGCGGCCGCGGTGCTGTCGTAGGTGGCGCTGTCGGCGCTCACGGCCAGGTACGGACGCACGGGGGTGTTCCCCGCCTGCTGGGCCGTCGAGTCGCTGCCCTGCCGGAGGAAGACCAGGTCCTTGAGCACCTTGTTGACCACGTCCAGCGTCCGGATGGTGTACACCCAGCCGTCGTCCGCGCGGTACACGAAGTTGTAGCGGTAACTGGTCTTCCGTGCCGCGGGCGCCTTCTGCAGTTCGAGCGACTTCGCGGTCGCCCCCACCGAGAGCTCGCCCACGACGAAGGCCACCACCGCGGCCACGGCCGCGGCCGCGAAGACCGGGCGCGCCAGCCGGTGGAAGCTCATCCCCCCGGCCTGGGCGGCGATGATTTCCGCGTGGCGGCTCATGGCGTTCAGGGTGAAGACCGTCGCGAAGAACACCGACGCCGGCATCACCATCGCGACTTCTTCGGGGAGGAGGTACAGGTAGCTGTGGAGGATCTCGGACAGGCCGAGTCCCCGGCCGAGCAGCTTCCGGATCTCGTCGGTGATCTTGATCAGGATCGACACGACGGGAAAGCCGAGCGCGGTCAGGAGGAAGATCCGGATCCAGGAGCGCAGCACGTACCGGTCGAGGATCGACAGCGTCATCCGCGCCTCCGCCATCCCGCCACCCGCCGCCGGACCATGTCGGTCAGCTCGGCGAGGTCGCCGCCGCGGGTCGAGCCGAGCTCGCGGTTGACCCGGAGAAGCCCGAAGAGCCCGAGAACGGTGAAGACCACGTTCGGCGCCCACATGACCAGCGCCGGCGGGAGGATGCCCGCGTCCGCCAGCGGCTCGCCGGCCGTGAGGCTGACGTAGTATAGCGCGAAGATCCCGAGGCCGCCGCCCAGCACGAGGCCCATCCCGCCGCGGGGGAACCGCAGCGCGAGGGGAATGCCCACGAGCACGAACACGAGGCACGCCAGGGTGATCGCGTACTTCTTGTGCACCTCCACGAGGAACCCGTCTGCTGTGCGCCGGGCGGACTTGATCCCGTCCTGCGTGTTCTTGACGTCCACCCAGGAGGAGAGTGCCACCAGGCGGACGCCGTCGTCCACCTCGTTGCCCGGTGGCGGCACGGACGCATTACCGGGCCCGGCCGGGGACACGAGAGTGTCGGTACTGAAGCTCTTCTGCCGCTCCTTCAGCAGCTCCCGCTTCCATTGCGGGATCTGGTCGGCCCGGTCCTGCGCCGGTCTTCGGGCGGGCCGCTGTGCGGCCGCCTGCGCCTCGGCCGTCTCCGGGAGGAGCCGCCGCCCGGTGGACTTGATGCGTTCGCACCAGGGCGGCCGCCGGGCCTCGCTGGAGTCGGCCCGAGGGGCCGGGGCCCGCGGGAGCGCGAGGAGGCTCCGCAGGTCCTGCTCCAGCCGGTCCGCCCGCTCCCCGGTAAGGGTGCGGATCGCCGAGACGGTGTCGTTCACCACGACGAGCATCTCGCAGGTGGTCATCTCCCGCTCGCTCTTCGGCACGTCGTCGCCCGAGCGCTCCAGCGTGTTGCCCACGCTTCGCACGCGGATCGTGTTGACCGTGAAGTAGGTGAGCTGGAACAGGCCGGGGTCCGCGCCCTTGAACTGCAGGATGGAGCCGCTGTAGAGGGTCAGGTACAGGTCGGTCAGGCTGGCCTCGAAGCCCATCTTCCCGCTGTCGGCGTAGATGACCTGCCGCCCTTCCCCCTGCTGTCCCGACATCTCGTAGATCGTCACGTCCCGCAGGCGGCCGTCCGCCGGATAAATCCGCCCCGCCTGGAGGAACAGGCTGTTCGGCGTGACTTCGTTGAGCGTCTCCTCGGCGAACGTCAACGTGGGCCGCTTGCGCCCGATGTCGAACTGCAGCGCCTTCAGGCGGAGGTTCGTGGCCGGGAGTCCCTGGTCCACGAACGCGAAATCGGCGGCCGTCAGGACCACCGCGGCCGCGAACACCGGGCGGAGCAGCTGCCCGATGGAGACGCCGCTGGCCCGCATGGCCGTGATTTCGTTGCTGGACGCGAGGGTGGTGAAGGCGTAGAGTACCGCGAGGAGCACCGCCATCGGCAGGGTCATCGCCACGATGAAGGGCAGGCTGAGGAGGAACACCTCCCCGATGACCGTCCAGGGCAGCCCCTTGCCGACCAGCGCCCCGAACCGCTTGGCGATCTGGTTCAGCAGCATGATGCTGGTCAGGGCCGCCACCGCGAAGACGAACGGCGCCGCCAGCTGCCGGAGCACGTACCGGCTCAGCAGGCGCACGGGGCCCCTTGGCGGTTGAACGGCATTTTTTCGAGGGCTATATTCCCGAGGTACCTCTCCACCTTCGCCTCTCTTCTCCCGGACACGCGTGGCCCGTCTTGTCGTTGCGCTCGGGTGCCTGTTGTTGTTCCTGCCCGCCGCTGCGTCCGCCCAGGACCGGCAGGGGGAGATCGGCGTCCGTGCCACCTTCAATCTACCGCTCCCGCCGCTCCGGCAACCGCCGGAGGCGCGCGCCGCCTGGCTGGGCGCGCCGTACCTCTCCCCGGCGCAGGTGGGAGCCGCCTGGGAAGGGCAGCTCGACGCCCGCCTCGCGAGGGAGCGGGTGGCCTGGGCCAACACCAGCCTCATGGCGGCGCTCTACGGCGCCAACAACCTCCAGGTGCAGCTCGCCGACGCCTCACTCGAGGATCGGCGGAGCATCCTCGGGATCCCGACAAAATACGCCGATTTGCGCATCGACGGCTCGGTCTTCCTCGAGGTCCGTTCCGACCGCCTCCGAAACCTGACCTGCACGCCGGCCCAGCTGCTCGACCAGAACTCGGGGTGCCGCGGCGGGTTCAAGGCGCCGCGGCTGGACAACGAGTTCAACGCGAAGGTCGGGGGGCTGATCGGCAGCCGGCTCCACCTCAACGTGGACTACGATTCCCGCCGCGAGTTCAACGCCAACAACGACATCCAGGTCTACTACCAGGGGCTCCAGGACGAGATCCTGCAGCGGGTCGAGGTCGGCACCGTCACCTTTCGCACCCCCGCCTCCCGGTTCCTCACGGCGGCCATCCCCGCCAACAATTTCGGCCTCAACGCCACGCTCGAGTTCGGCGCCTTCACCCTGCAGGGCATGATGGCCACGCAGGAAGGGAGCGTCGTCGGCCAGCGAGTCTACACGGTGGGTGGCACCACCAGCGAGCCGCAGGACCGGCTGCTGCGGGACCTCGATTTCGAATCCGGTCGGTTCTACTGGGCGGTGGATCCCGCCACCCTCCCGAACTTCCCGTTCGTGGACATCCTCAACCTCGACGCCGTCGCCATCCCGACGGCGATCCAGCCGGCGGACGCGCAGGTGCGCGTGTACCGCTACCGCACCGGCGGCGGGAGCGGGCTGAATCCCAACCTCGGCGGCATCACCGCCATCGGCTTCCGCCCCGACGGGCCCGAGCGCGTCGAGGGGACCTGGCAGCTGCTCCTGCAGGGAACCGACTACTACCTCGACCCCTCGGCCACCTGGTTCGCGCTGGCGACGCGCCTCGACCAGAACGACTACCTCGCCGTCAGCTACGTCACCGTGGACGGGACCCGCGTGGGCACCTTTCCCGCGGAGGAGAACCCGGCGGTCACCGACAGCGTGCTGCTCGTGGCCATCCCGCTCCAGGGGCCGGCCCAGCAGACCTTTCGTCACGAGATGCGCCAGGTGTACCGGGTGTCCGGCACCGACCTCGACAAGCCGTCCCTGAAAGTCACGGTGACCCTCAACCAGTCGGAGCGCCCCAGCAGCACCGACGCGCCGACCTACCTGGCCTTCTTCGGGCTGGCCATTCCCCCGGATCCGCACGTCTTCGACGTCGACAACCGGCTCTTTCCGCGCACCCGCGACCCCGGCGCCGAGCTCGTCCTGCGCGAGTCCTACATCGCGTTCCCGACGCTGCAGCCGTTCGTGGACCCGCGCCTCGCCGCGAACGAGCGGGCCGACTCGGTCTACACCTCGCCGGTGTACCTGCTGCTCACGCCGCAGGGCCCGCCGTCGCGCTTCCAGATGCGCCTGCAGTACAACGCGGCCGGCGGCACCGACCCGGGGAGCCTCAACCTCAACGCCCTGCAGATCCGGCGGGGCTCCGAGCAGCTGATCGCCGGGGGCCGGGTGCTCGAACGGGGCGTGGATTACGAGATCAACTACGATCTCGGGCAGATCACCTTCAGCAACCCGGCCACCCTCTTCCCCTCGGGGTCCGGCACGGTCACGGCTCGGTTCGAGGAGCGCGGCATCTTTGCCGTGGCGCCCACCTCGATCCTCGGCGGGACGCTCGGCTACTCCTTCGGCGAGGTCGGCTCCCTCAACCTGATCGCGATGTACCAGAAGGAACAGTCGGTCTTCACCCGCCCCACGCTCGGGTTCGAGCCGACGTCCAACCTCCTCACCGGCGTCACCACCGACCTCCGGCTCCCCGTGGATGGCGTGAGCCGGTTCTTCGACAAGCTCACGCCCCAGCGTGTGACGGCCCCCTCACGCCTCGATGTGCGTGCGGAATACGGGGTCACCCATCCCGACCCCAACATCGTCGGGCAGGCGTACCTCGAGGACTTCGAGGGCGAGTCCGCCATCCCCGTCTCCCTGCTCGGCTCGCGCTGGTCCTACGGCAGCGTGCCGCAGTCTTCGGTCGGCGCCGAGGGCATCGGCTTCACGGCCGGCTTCGATTCGCTCTGGGCGGTCCAGCTGAGCTGGCAGAACCTGATTCCGGCCTGCTCCGGCTGCCCGCCGGTGGAGCTTTACCCGCAGGACATCGATCCCACGATCGTCACCAATGGCACCGGCAGCATCAACGAGACGGTCCTCTACCTCACGCTCCACGCCGACACCGCCGGCGGCATGGTGCAGACGAACAACCGATCCCTCTGGAGCCAGCCGCCGCAGCCGTTCACGCCGCGGTGGCGTTCCCTCGTGACGCCGCTCTCCCAGAGCGGGGTCGACCTGTCGCGGGCCGAGTATCTCGAGTTCTGGGTCTTCCAGGGCGGGGAAAAGACGGCGGATTCCGCCGGGGTGCAGCTCATCATCGACCTCGGCTCGGTCAACGAGGACGCGCTGTCCGTCACGCCCGAGAGCCTGACGGTCAGCGGATCGGACAGCCTCTACACCGGCCGCCACTACTCCGGCGTCGGCCTCCTGGACAGCGAGCGCCAGTCCACCGGCATCTTCAACGCATCCACGGACGACATCGGCATCCTGCTCGACCGGGTGGACTCGCTCTTCGTGGACGGCGCCGTCGTGTCCGACGTGCAGACGTGCGCCCAGATCCTGTCGGAGACCGTGTCCATCTATCCCTGGGGCGACCTGAGCAGCCGCTGCAGCAACGGCAACGGCTTCCTGGACACCGAGGACCTCAACGGCGACAACCGCCTCAATGCCCAGGGCCCCAACGACAACGTCCAGCGCTGGATCATCCAGCCGAACGAGCTCTCCCAGTACTACGTGCGGACCGGGGCCACCTTCACGAACGGCGAGGGGCTCACCAGCACCTGGACGCTGTACCGGATCCCCATGCGGGTGCCCGACGCGACCATCGGCACGCCGAACCTTCGGCTGGTGCAGAACATGCGCGTCACCTTCGCGGCGCCCGACCTCGGGGAGCCGGACGTGGTCGCCCGGTTCGCGCTCGCGCGGATGCGGTTCATCGGCGCGCCCTGGGTGCGGCGGGCCGACACGCCGCTCATCGGCATCGGCGGGTCGGTGGCGAGCCCAACCGGGACGATGTTCGCCGCGGTCATCTCGACGGAGGACGTGGCGCTCGGCTACGAATCTCCGCCGGGCGTGGCGAACGAGCCGGTCCGCAACGACGACCCGCAGCAGGGCAACGGCGTGCAGATCAACGAGAAGTCGCTGCGCGTCGTGGCCACCGAGCTCGCGGTCGGCCAGCGCGCCGAGGCCTACCAGCGATTCCCTTCCGGCGCGCAGAACCTGCTCAAGTACGAGCAGGTCCGGGTCTGGTTCCGCGGCAAGGGCGACGGATGGACCAGCGGGGACCTCTCGGCCTTCTTCAAGATCGGGAGCGACGACCAGAACTGGTACATGTACCAGGTGCCCGCCAGCAGCACCGACTGGCTCCCCGAGGCCCGGATCAGCATCCCGATCTGGCGGCAGCTGCGGGCCGACATCGAGCAGCGCTGGCTGCAGGGGCTCCCGCCGGCCGGCGCGGCCGCCTGCGGCATCGGGGATCCGGCGGCGTACGTCGCGTGCGACGGGCCGTACGTGGTCCAGGTGGCGGATCCCGGCGTCAATCCGCCGAATCTCGCCGCCGCGCAGGAAATGTCCGCCGGCATCTACCGCGTGGCGAACACCGAGACGCTCACGAACGTCGAACTCTGGGTGGACGACATCCGCCTCGACGCGCCGCTGACGGAGACGGGCGCCTCGATGGCCTTCGACGCCCGCCTCGCGGCGGCGGACGTGGCGGACTTCTCGGTGAACTACGTGCGGCAGGACGGGCTCTTCCAGCAGATCGGCCGCGACCCGACCTACCGGACCACCGGGGCGCTGGTCCTCGGCACCAACCTGCGGATCGATCGCTTCCTCCCCGCGTCGCTCGGGATCACCGTTCCGTTTTCGGTGAGCCACACCTTCACGTCGGCCGACCCGATCCTGATCGGCGGGACCGACATCCTCGCCTCGGACATCGACAACCTCCGCCAGCCGTCCAGCAACCTGACGCAATACAACTTCGGGGTGCGCCGCACCGTGCGCGGCACCTCCGCGGTGGAACGCGGCCTCCTCGACCCCCTGTCCTTCAGCGGCTCCGTCACCACGGGGCAGAGCCAGACGGAGCTCTCCTCGGGCACCACCTCGGCCACGCTCTTCACCCTGTCGTACAACCTGGTGCTCCCCCGCATGGGGCCGAGCGTGTCCCTCGGCGGCGTGGTCGACCAGCTCCCGCCCTGGATCGCGCGGAGCGAGGGGTTCGCCGGCGTCCGGACGACGCAGTTCGGCGTGGTGCCGGGCAACATCCGCTTCGGGAGCCAGCTGACCAGGACCGAGAGCGACTTCACCGGCTACCTGGTGCCGGTCACGCGGCCGGGCGACGCGGCGCTGCGGCCGGCGGTGTCGTTGACCAACCTGTGGCGCAACAATGCCGGGGTCACCTGGCAGCCGGTCGGGCTGCTCACCTTCAGCACCGACCTGAGCAGCACGCGGGACCTCCGGGACTACGACGACACCACCTCCATCGGCCGGCTGACCGACGCCTCCCGCAAGGAGTTCCTCGGGATGGACGTGGGCGTCGAGCGGGACCGGAACCTCGCCACCGCCATCAACATCACGCCACGCCTCACCTCCTGGCTCCGCGGGCGGTTCAACACGACGAGCAGCTTCGTGCTGTCGCGGAGCCTCACCAGCCGGGCCCCGATCCAGGAGTTCGGGGACAGCGGCGCCTACATCCTGCCGCAGACGCTGAACAACCTCCGGTCGCGGGAAATCGGGATCACCATCGACCCGTCGCGCGGGTTCCGGCAGCTGGTGAAGGACTCCGGCACCGCCGGGAAGGCGCTCCGCGGGCTGCGGGTCGTGGACTTCGTGTATCGCACCACCCGCCTCTCGACCTACGACCTCGCCACCTTCGATCCCGACCTCGGGTACATGCTGGCGCGCGGCAGCATGTCCGACTTCCTGACGCAGGAGGGGGACTCCGCCCTGAGCGCGGCCGAGACGTCCACCATAACCGTCGGCGGCGGCGCGGACCTCCCCTTCGGGATCACCGCCAGCCTGCAGTACTCGTCCTCCGACGTGGATCGCTACTCGCGCGCCAGCAACGGCTACCTGCTCTCCGAGATCACGCAAAAGGAGTGGCCCATCCTGCAGGCCCGGTGGACCCAGACGATCAAGAGCGGGCTCCTCTCGGTGGTCAGCCTCTCGACCAACCTGCGGCAGCGCTCCGGCCGCACCGTCCTGCCGTCGGCCGCGGTGAACGCCGTCTCCCTGAACGAGACGTCCACCTGGACCAACGACCTCCAGTTGACGTTCCGGAAGGGCATCAGCCTCACCCTCGGCTACGGCACGTCGAACAACGAGCGCCTGAGCAACGGCACCACGACCATCGGCGACGGAACGGACATCACCGCCAACCTGATCTATCTCTTCCGCCTGCCCGGCAACGTCAGCTCCGCCCGCAAGCAGGTGCGCGTGTCGGTCAACGCGCTCTCGAGCAAGGCGGCCTCGTGCCTCGAGCTCCCCGGCGCCACCGATTGCATCGGGATCTCCGACGTGCGCCGCAAGACCCTGCGGGCCGGGGTGGACACCGACATCCTCACCATCCTGACCGGCGGCCTCCAGGCCGCCTACGTACTCAACGACGTCCGCCAGTTGAATCGCAAGACGGAACAGCTGACCCTCAGCCTGACGTTCCAGCTCTCCCTGTTCTCCGGAGACTACTGATGCGCTTCTCCCGCGGGCCCGCCCTTGCGGCGGCCCTCGTCCTCGCCTGCGCCACGTCGCGGCCCGCCCGGCCGTTCGACGGCCAGGCCGCCTATCGCGCCGTGGAAGCCCAGGTGGCCTTCGGCCCGCGCATCCCCGGCACGCCCGGGCACGCGGCACAGGCGGCCTGGCTCGACAGCCTGCTCCGCCCCCTGGCCGACACCCTGATCGTCCAGCGCTGGACCCACGTGACGGCGCGGGGCGACTCGGTGCCGCTTCAAAACTTCGTGGCGCGGTTCAACCCCTCGGCCGGCGAGCGCCTCCTCTTCCTGGCGCACTGGGACACGCGCCCCCGCGCCGACGGGCCCAACAGCCGTGACAGCTCCGTGGCCGTGCCGGGCGCCAACGACGGCGCCTCCGGTACCGCGGTCCTGCTCGGGGTGGCGGCCGCGCTCCGCCAGGCGCCACCGACCGTCGGCGTGGACCTCCTGTTCGTGGACGGCGAGGACTACGGCGTCTTCGACGACAAGGTGGACGTCCTTCTCGGCTCGAAGTACTACGCGGATCACCCGGCGCCCGGCGCGGCGCCGCTCTACGCCGTCCTCTTCGACATGGTGGGCGACAGCGACCTCCAGATCTACCAGGAGGGCAACTCCCTGACCGGCGCCCCGGAGGTGGTCGACCTCGTTTGGACGGTGGCCCGGAAGGCGGGCCACGGCGACGTGTTCATCCCGACCCTGCGATGGACCATCACTGACGATCACCTGTCGCTGCAGGCGCGCGGGATCCGCGCCATCGACGTGGTGGATTTCGATTACCCGCACTGGCACACCCCCGAGGACACCCCCGACAAGGTGAGCGCCAAGAGCCTGCAGGCAGTGGGCGAGGTCGCGCTGGCCCTGGTTGCGAATACGGAGCGCTGAGCGCGTAAGCTCGACCCCGTCCGCGGCGGTCTGGTTTCGCAGCGCCGCGGCATTCCCGGCATCCTCCCCGGATGGAGCCCGCTGAACGCCGCGCCATCCTGTGCCTGCTCCTGCTGGGGGTGGCAGGGCAGGGTGTCCGGTGGGTGGCCGGCCGGCCGGGCGAGCCCCCCGGCCAGGTGGTGCTCATGCCGGTGGAGCGCCGGGGATCGCCCACCGCCCACCGGGACAGCGCACAGGCCGCGGCGCGCCCCCTAGCCCCCGGAGAGACCCTCGACCCCGACGAGGCCACCGTGTCGGACCTCCTCCGCCTCCCCCGCGTGGGGCCGGCGCTGGCCCGGGCCATCGTGGCCGATCGTGAGGCCAGGGGCCCCTTCCTGAGCCTGGCGGGGCTGGATCGAGTCCCGGGCATCGGCCCGAAGCTGCTGGCGGTCCTGGAGCCGTACCTCGCCTTCGGCGGCGGTCGCCGGCCTCTCGAGGCCAGCCCGGCCGGCGGAGGGCCGGTGGACCTCAACATCGCCACGGCGGCCGAACTCGAGGCGCTCCCGGGGGTGGGGCCTGCCCTGGCCGGTCGCATCGTGTCATACCGCGAATCGCACGGTCGCTTTGCGGACATCGGGGGGCTCGATGCAGTACCCGGCATCGGCCCCGCGCTGGCGGAGCGCCTGAGGCCCCACCTGACAGTGCGTTAAGTCGTGAATCCGCAAGTGGTTGTGTGGTAGGGTGAGGCGTGGATGCAATACATGGCACGGGAATGGCTACTCGCCTCTCCGGCTACTCCCGTCCATTTCCCGGACTTCCACCACCGAGGGGCTTCGCGAGCATGACGACCACGATGGCCGCCGGCACCGAGCGGCTTGGAGACGTGTTGATCCGGGAGGGGCTGCTGACGCGCGCCAAGTGCGATCAGGCCCTCGCGGAGCAGCGCTCCAGCGGTCATCGGCTCGGCTACGTCCTCGTCAAGCTCGGCCTCGTGCCCGAGGTGGAAATCACCAAGATCCTGGCGCGGCAGCACCGCATGCCGGCCGTGGACCTGTCGCGCTTCGAGGTGGATCCCAAGGTCCTCAAGCTGATCCCCCCCGACCTGGCCAACAAGCAGGTGGTGCTGCCGCTCAAGCGCGAGGGTCGCACGCTGACGGTGGCCATGGCCGACCCCACCAACATGGGGGTGGTCGAGGACCTCAAGTTCATCACGCGCTACGACGTCTTCCCGGTGCTCGCGGGGGAATACACGCTGCGCTCGATCATCGAGCGGCACTACCAGCAGTCGAACGACCAGCAGCTCCAGGACATCATCAAGGACATGGAGGGGCAGGGCGAGGACGTCGAGATCGTCGCGGAGCTGGAGGACGAGGCGGCCACCCAGGCGCAGATCGACGACGCGCCGGTGGTCAAGCTGATCAACGGCCTCCTGACCGACGCGGTCCGCCGCGGCGCCAGCGACATCCACATCGAGCCCTTCGAGTTCGAGCTGCGCGTCCGCTACCGGATCGACGGCGCCCTGCTCGAGGTCATGAAGCCGCCGCTCAAGATGAAGGCCGCGCTCACGTCGCGCATCAAGATCCTCTCGCAGCTCAACATCGCCGAGCGCCGGGTGCCGCAGGACGGCCGCCTCAAGCTCAAGATGGGCAACCGGGTCATCGACTTCCGCGTGTCGGTGCTGCCGGTGCTCTTCGGCGAGAAGATCGTGCTCCGTATTCTCGACAAGGGCAACCTGACGCTCGACCTCTCCAAGTTCGGGTTCGAGAAGAAGGCGGAAGACGACCTGATGGCCGCCATCCTCAACCCGTACGGGATGGTGCTGGTGACGGGACCGACCGGCTCGGGCAAGACGACCACGCTCTACTCGGCGCTCTCGCGCATCAACACGATCGAGTCCAACATCATGACGGCCGAGGACCCGGTCGAGTACAACCTGATGGGGATCAACCAGGTCCTCGTGCGGAACGAGATCGGGCTCACGTTCGCGGCGGCGCTGAAGGCGTTCCTGCGCCAGGACCCCAACATCATCATGATCGGCGAAATCCGGGACCTGGAGACGGGCAGCATCGCGATCAAGGCGGCGCTCACGGGCCACCTGGTGCTCTCCACGCTGCACACCAACGACGCGCCCAGCACCATCACCCGCATGATCGACATGGGCATCGAGCCGTTCAACGTGGCGAGCGCGGTGAACCTGGTGGTCGCCCAGCGGCTGGTGCGGCGGGTCTGCAAGGAGTGCGCGGCCCCGGCCACCTACAAGCCGGAGGAGATCAAGTCCCTCGGCCTGACCCCCGAGCAGGGCAAGAAGATGCCCTTCATGCGGGGGACGGGGTGCGACGTCTGCTGCGGCACCGGCTACAAGGGCCGCGCCGGGCTGTACGAGGTGATGGCCATGTCCCCCGAGCTCCGCCGGATGGTCCTCCGTGGCGCCTCGGTGGCGGACATCCAGGCGATGGCGGTCAAGGAAGGCATGCTCACCCTGCGGATGGACGGGCTCAAGAAGATCGAGCGCGGGGTCACGACACTCGAAGAAGTGGTGAAGGAGACTGCGGCATGAGTGTGAACCTGCGCGCCCTGCTGGAAGAGGTGATCGAGCGGGAGGCCTCCGACCTCCACATCACCGCCGGGGAGTGCCCCAAGCTCCGGATCGACGGCGACATCACCAACAGCACGACCACCTACGTGATGTCTCCCAAGGACACGCTCCAGCTGGCCTACTCCGTCCTGACGGAGAACCAGAAGAAGCGCTTCGAGACCGAGGACGAGCTCGACTTTTCCTTCGGCATCCAGAACCTGGCCCGGTTCCGCGGCAACTGCTTCAAGCAGCGCGGCTGCGTGGGCATGGTCATCCGGATGATCCCGTTCAGCCTGAAGACGTTCGAGGACCTCGGCCTGCCGCCGATCCTCGCCCGGCTCGCCGAGAAGCCCCGCGGCCTCGTCCTCGTGACGGGCCCGACCGGGTCCGGCAAGAGCACCACGCTGGCGGCGATGATCGACAAGATCAACAAGGAGCGGAAGGGCCACATCATCACGGTGGAGGACCCGATCGAGTTCATCCACCGCCACCAGTCGTGCATCGTCAACCAGCGCGAGGTGGGGACCGACACCAAGTCGTTCAGCACGGCGCTCAAGTACGCCCTGCGCGAGGACCCGGACGTCATCCTGGTGGGCGAAATGCGGGACCTCGACACCATCTCGGCGGCGCTCACCATCGCGGAGACGGGCCACCTGGCCCTCGCCACGCTGCACACCAACTCGGCGGCCGAGTCGATCAACCGCATCATCGACGTCTTCCCGTCGAACCAGCAGCAGCAGGTCCGGGCCCAGCTCGCCTTCGTGCTCGAGGGCGTGGTGACCCAGACCCTCCTGCCCACGGCCAAGGGCCGCGGGCGCGCCATGGCCTGCGAGATCATGGTGGCCACCCCGGCCATCCGGGCGCTGATCCGCGACGACAAGGTGCACCAGATCCAGAGCGCGCTGCAGTCGGGCAAGAAGCACGGCATGCAGACGATGAACGATGCGCTGTACCAGTTGTACATTTCGCGGGAAGTGGTCCGCGACGAGTGCCTGCGCGTCTCGGGCGACCCGAACGAGTTCCTCCGGATGATCGGCGAGAAGCCGCTGGAGGAGCAGGAAATGGGCACGATGGCTTCGATGGACTCGAAG
>JACDJC010000644.1_pt1 | contig 38728 bp, 32 predicted proteins | sample 7454191 | NCBI WGS metagenome assembly JACDJC01 (sample SAMN14253291, study PRJNA609438) | sludge metagenome | isolation source: sludge after 25d culture with pyrite and EDTA | collected 2018-12-20
CTCGACCACTTCAAGGTCATCAACGACAGCCTCGGCCATGCGTTCGGCGACCACCTGCTGCAGGCCGTCGCCGACCGGCTGGGGTCGCTCGTGCGAACGACCGACACCGTCGCCCGCTTCGGCGGCGACGAGTTCGTCATCCTGTGTGTGGACGCATCCGGAGATGGCGCGGCGCAGCGACTGGCGCGTCGGATCGCGGCGTCGATGGAGGACCCGGTGGTCGTGGACGGCAGCCCGGTCCACGTGAGCGTGTCGATCGGCATCGCCGACGAACCGAGCGATGGCACCACGGACCCCGTCGCGCTCATCCGCGACGCCGACACCGCGATGTACCGGGCGAAGTCGGAGGGTCGCGGACGCACCGTCGTCTTCGACGACGAGCTCCGGCGACGGGCGGTGGAACGCCAGCGGATCGAGTCCGCGCTGCGCGACGCGCCGTTCGACGGGTCGCTTCGGCTGCACTACCAACCCATGGTCGAGTTGGCGACCGGTCGGCTGACCGGGGTCGAGGCGCTGGTGCGTTGGCACCACGGCGGCCGGCTGCTCGGTCCGGGCGACTTCATCTCCATCGCGGAGGAGACCGCCATGATCGGCCCGCTCGGGGCCTGGGTGCTCGACGCGGCGTGCGCGGAGCTCGCAGCGTGGCACCGCCTCGACGGCTGGGACCACCTGACGATGTCGGTCAACGTGTCGGTCCGCCAGCTGCAGCACGACGGGTTCCAGGACATCCTTCGAGACGTGCTCACCCGGACCGGGATCCGAGCCGACTCGCTGACGCTCGAGATCACCGAGTCGGTCCTGCTGGACGACACCGCCATGCACGGATCCCGGGTGCAGCGGCTGCAGGACCTCGGCGTCGGCCTCGCCATCGACGACTTCGGCACCGGCTACTCATCGCTCACCTACCTGGCCCGATTGCCGGTCGACGTCGTCAAGCTCGACCGCAGCTTCCTCGAGGCTGCAGGCGTCGACGACGGCCGCAACCGGATGGTGTCGGGGGTGCTCGACCTGGTGCGAACCCTCGGGCCGCGCTGCGTGGCCGAGGGCATCGAGTCCGAGGAGCAGTACCGGCTCCTGTCCGAGCTGGGCTGCGAGACCGCACAGGGCTACCACATCGCCCGGCCGATGCCGGCGGAGGACCTCCTCGAGCTGCTGACGCGACTCGATGCCGCCCAGCCGTGGCCCCGCGCCGGCAACCTGGCCGGCACCGCCAGGGCCTGAACCCGGGTCGACGTCGCTACTGTCATCCAGCACGAGAGTCGCCACGGCGGTCCGCCGGCCGGGGCGAGGTCGACGAGGAGGCCCCGATGGAAGCGAACTGGTATCCGGATCCGAGCGCGCCGGGGGTGTTGCGCTACTGGGACGGCCAGGCGTGGACCGAGCACACGGCGCCCGACCCGGCCGCCGCAGCGACGGATCCGGCCCCGACCCCGCAAGAGGGTGCAGCGCCGAACGCCGCGACGGGACCGGCGTCACAACCGCACGCGCTCCCGACCTCGCTTGCCAACTCGACCTTGTTCGCCGACAACATGGAGGCGCCGACCACCGGTCGGATGACCCGCCAGAACCCCGCGGTGATCAAGGCGACGCTGTCGGGCCAGCCGCTGCTCGTGACCCGCGGGGCGATGATCGCGTTCCAGGGCGACATCTCCTTCGCCTATCAGGGCTCGGGTGGCGTCGGGAAGTGGATGAAGGCGGCGGCCACGGGCGAGGGCGTCAAGCTGATGCGCTGCGAGGGAACCGGCGAGCTGTTCGTGTCGCACGGCGGCCACAAGCTGCACCTGCTCGACCTCGCGGCGGGCGAGCAGCTGTCGGCGTCATCACGATCCCTGCTCGGCTTCGACGCCACGATCAGCTACGACATCCAGATGATCAAGGGCGGCATCGGAGCGATGGCCGCCGGTGGGCTGTTCAACGTCACGCTGAGCGGACCCGGCACCGTGATCCTGGCCTCGGACTGGCCCGTCGTGTTGAACACGTCCGAGGCCCGCACGTTGGTCGACCCCAACGCGGTCGTCGCCTGGACGGCCGGACTGGCGGTGACGCCCCGGTCGTCGATGTCCGCGGGCGCGCTGATCGGCCGCGGATCGGGCGAGGCGATGCAGCTCGAGTTCTCACCCGGTGGCTACGTCATCGTCGAGCCGGAGCCGGTGTTCGGCTCGCCCTCAGCGTGATCCGACCGTTCGGCCGAGAGCGACCGTCTAGCGTCCTGGCGTGGCGTTCACAGTCACGATCGGTGAGCTCAGCGACCGCACCGGCGTCGCCCGGTCCGCGCTCCGCTACTACGAGGACCAAGGCCTGATCCGGGCTGACCGGGCGCCGTCGGGCCATCGACGGTACGGCAACGACGTCATCCGGCGCGTGTCGTTCATCCGAGCCGCGCAACTCGTCGGCCTGTCGCTCACCGAGATCGCCGATGCCCTCGCGTCGCTGCCGTCCGATCGGGCGCCCAGCCATCAGGAGTGGGCCGACCTCTCGGCGAGCTGGCGCGATCGGCTCGACGACCAGATCGCGATCATCGAGCGACTGCGGGACCGCCTCGATGGATGCATCGGCTGCGGGTGCCTGTCGATGTCGTCCTGCGGACTGCTCAACCCCGGCGACGTCGCCGGCGTGCGAGGCCCCGGCCCGAGATACGTCCTCGAACCCGACGCCGGGGCCGGGCCTGACGCCAGGGCACGACAAGAGGATCCTTGACCTCAAGTCGACTTGAACCCTTACCGTCGTCGACATGAGCACCACCACCCGACCCACCGGCCGCTCCGCGACCCACGCATCGGGCGATCCCGCAGCGACGCTCAGCCGTCTGCTCGACGCCGAGCTGAACTGGGGACCGATCGCCAGCGGCGGCTACATCTCGCACCTGGCGATGGGACTCGTCGCTGCCGAGCGACTGGGCGCGTCGGCCGAACAGCTCGAGCGCCACTTCCACGTCACGACCAGCGGCAGCTTCCTCATCCCACGGGAACGCCCGCAGGAGGTCATCGAGCTCAGCACCGAGATCGAGCGCCGAGGCATCGACGCCGTCGTCACCGAGCGACTGCCGTCGATGGTCGGCCATCCCGGCGCGCAGTTCCTCCACGCCGCGATCCGCCTCGACCTGGCGATCGACTCGCAGCATCCGGGCCAGGTGGCGAACGCGCTCATCAACTGGTCCGACGACGCAGTGCCGCCGGAACCGGACCTGGCCGGCCACGGCGATGCGTCCTTCGCCGAGGTCATGGCCCTCGTCGCGAACGGCGACCGCGACCACGCCCTCGACCACCTGCACGGGAGCGACGACCTGCTCGACCAGATCAGCGACTGGGTCACCGCCGTGCACGACGATCCGGGCGACTTCGGCACCCTCCACTACGTGACGGGGACCCGGGCCGTGCGCGCGGTGGTCGGGTACCTGGACGACGAGAACCGACGCACCATCGAGCGACGTCTCGCCCAGGCTCTCGTCGGGTTCACCGACCGGTTCGGCTTCGCCTCCCCCGCGGGGATCGACGAGCTCGATCGGCGCCGTGCCACGCCCGTTCCCGACTGGGACGAGCTCGGATCGCTGGCTGTGCGGTCACAGGACCCGCACATCATCAAGCTGACCTATGCGTGCCGACTCGAGCACGAGCGCGACGGCGATCCGCTGCACCAGTGGGTCGCCGCCCGCCAGACGGGCGTGGCCTGAGCGCTGTCACCGTGATGGCTCGACGCCGAAGTTCGGCCGCTGCGCAGGCGAACCGCTCTGTCCCGAGTACCGTGTTGGTCGGATACGCCGCGAGGGCGTCGTCCAGAACACAGTGAGTAGAGACCAACGTGACGACAGGAACCGTGAAGTTCTTCAACGCAGAGAAGGGCTTCGGCTTCATCTCTCGTGAGGGTGGAGACGACGTCTTCGTGCACTTCTCCGCAATCCAGGGAGACGGGTACAAGTCCCTCGACGAAGGCCAGACCGTGGAGTTCGAGGTGGGCCCCGGCCGCAAGGGTGACGAGGCGCAGAACGTCCGCGTCATCTGAGCTGAACCAGCTCGTGTGAGAGCCGTCGGTCCTTCGGGGCCGGCGGCTCTCGCCGTTCTCGGGACCGTTCCCGGTCGACACCCGAAGGTGGGCCGAGTCGTGCCTACGCTGCGGGGGTGCCGCTCATCTACGCGTTCTCCCACCGCCATCGACGGTCGCCGATGGAGCTGAAGGACCGCCTCGGGGGCAAAGGGGCGAACCTCGCCGAGATGACATCTGTCCTCGGGCTTCCCGTACCACCCGGCTTCACGATCACCACCGACGCCTGTCGCAGCTACATGGACAGCGGCTGGCCCGCCGGCCTGGACGCGGAGCTGGACCGCCACCTCCGCCGCCTCGAGGTCGCGACGGGCAGGACCCTGGGCGACCCCGACGACCCGCTGCTCGTGTCGGTGCGCTCGGGTGCCAAGTTCTCGATGCCCGGGATGATGGACACGGTGCTGAACCTGGGCCTGAACGACCGCAGCGTCAAGGGCCTGGCCGGCAGCGGCGGCGGCGAGCAGTTCGCCTACCGCTCCTATGCCCGGCTGCTGTCGATGTACGCCAAGGTCGTGGCCGACCTCGACCCCGAGCCGTTCGACGAAGCGCTGGAGCGCGCCAAGGACGACCGAGGCGTCGCTGACGACAGCGAGCTCGACGCTGCCGGATGGAAGCAGCTGTGTCGGGACTACAAGTCGGCGATCCGACGCGAAGCCGGCCGACCGTTCCCACAGGATCCGCGGGCGCAGCTGCGCGCTGCGGTGGACGCGGTGTTCCGATCCTGGAACGGCGCGCGGGCCATCGCCTACCGCGAGCAGGAGCGCATCTCCCACGACCTCGGCACCGCGGTGAACGTCCAGGTGATGGTGTTCGGCAACCGCGACGACGACTCCGGTACGGGCGTCGCGTTCACCCGCGACGCGGCGACCGGCGAGGACGTGCCCTACGGCGACTTCCTTCTCAACGCCCAGGGGGAGGACGTGGTGGCCGGCGTGCGGATCACAGAGCCCCTCAGCGCGCTCGCCGTTCGGTTCCCGGAGCTGCATCGGGAGCTCCTCGGCCACATGCACGCGATGGAGGCGCACTACCGCGACATGCTGGACCTGGAGTTCACCATCGAGCAGGGCACCCTTTGGATGCTCCAGGCGCGGGTGGGCAAGCGCACGGGCGCCGCGGCGCTGCGCATGGCGGTCGACATGACGGCCGACGCACACATCCGCCTGAGCCGCGCCGAGGCCGTGCGGCGGGTCACGCCGGAGCACCTCGAGCAGGTGCTGCACCCGCGGCTGGGCGACACCGACCTGCCGGAGCTCACCACCGGGCTCGGAGCGTCGCCGGGCGCCGCCGTGGGTGCTGTGGTGTTCAACGCGGAGGACGCCGTCACCGCGGCTGCTCGCGGCGAGTCGGTGATCCTGGTCCGGAAGGAGACGAACCCCGAGGACATCCACGGCATGCTCGCCTCGTCGGGCGTGCTGACCAGTCGCGGTGGGCTGGTCAGCCACGCGGCGGTGGTGGCACGCGGGTGGGGCAAGCCGGCCGTCGTCGGAGCAGACCGGATCAGGGTGGTCGGCAACCAGTTCCGGGTAGGCGAGGTGACGGTTCGCCAGGGCGACACGATCTCGATCGACGGCTCCAGCGGTGAGGTCATCCTCGGTGCGGTCCCGCTGAGCCTGCCGGAGCCGACTCCGGAGTTCGACACGATCCTCTCGTGGGCCGACGCTGAGCGGCGGGGACACCTGGCCGTACGTGCGAACGCCGACAGCGGGTCCGACGCCGCCACCGCCCGCCGCCTGGGCGCCGAGGGCATCGGTCTGTGCAGGACCGAGCACATGTTCCTGCGCGAGGACCGTCTACCGGTCGTGCGTCGCATGATCCTGGCCCGCACCGAATCGGAGGAAGCCGACGCGCTCGAGGAGCTGCGACGCGTGCAGCACCTCGACTTCCTGGAGCTCCTCGAGGAGATGGACGGCCTTCCGGTGACGGTGCGGCTCTTGGACCCGCCCCTCCACGAGTTCCTGCCCAAGGTCGAGGAGCTCGACCTGAAGGAGGCGCTGGGCACGATCTCCGAGGACGAGCGGCGACTTCGACAGGCGGCGCTCGACTGGTCCGAGCAGAACCCGATGCTGGGGATCCGCGGCGTCCGCCTCGCGGTCATGAAGCCCGGTCTGTACGCCATGCAGGTCAGGGCGCTGCTCGATGCGGTGCGGGACCGGGTCGCCGCCGGCGGCAGGCCGATCGTCGAGGTGATGATCCCGCTCACCGTGTCCGGCGACGAGCTCGCCCTGGCCCGCTCCTGGGTCGTGGCGGCGGCCGAGGAGCTCGGCATCACCTCGACGCTGCTGATCGGCACGATGATCGAGACACCACGCGCCGCGCTCGTCGCCGACCGCATGGCCAAGGTCGCCGACTTCTTCAGCTTCGGCACCAACGACCTGACGCAGATGACGTTCGGGTTCTCCCGCGACGACGTCGAGGCGAAGATGATGCCGCAGTACGTCGCGAAGCAGCTGCTGCCCGGCGACCCGTTCGACTCGATCGACGTCGACGGCGTGGGCGAGCTCGTCCGCATGGCGGTGCAGCGCGGCCGGTCGGTCAAGCGGCGGTTGAAGATCGGCGTGTGCGGCGAGCACGGAGGCGACCCCCGGTCCATCGCCTTCTTCCTCGACGCGGACGTCGACTACGTGTCGTGTTCGCCGTACCGCGTGCCGATCGCCCGGCTCGCCGCAGCGCACGCCGTGATCGGCATCGACGGCGACACCCGCTGAGGAACTGCACCTTCTCGGCACCGGGCCCGGGGAGTACCCTCCGTCGTAGGTGGGTGGTGCCACGACTGGGGTGGCACCGGAGGGAGCACGATCATGGGTCGCAGCACAGCGTCGACGTCAGTGCGACGTGTCCATCGAGGTTCGCTGACCGCGATCCTCGCCACGGCGCTCGTGGTGCTCGGTGTCGCCGTCACAGCACCGAGGACGTCGGCGGCGGCAGCAGCAGTGCCGCTGAGCACGGGCTCGAACGCGTACGGCCAGCTCGGCGCGCCCGGAGTTTCGTCACGCACGAAGCCTGGTCCGGTGTCGGTGCCGGGAGCGGTGATGATCGCGAGCGGCCGCGACCACGCGTACGCGATCGACGAGAGCGGCGCCCTGTGGGCCTGGGGCCTCAACGACAAGGGCCAGATCGGCGACGGCACCACCACCAACCGCGCCACGCCCGTGAAGCTCGGTCTCACCGGGGTGGTCTCCATCGAAGCGGGCCACTACCACGGCATCGCGATCCGTTCCGACGGCACCGTGTGGACGTGGGGCTACGGGGCGCTCGGCCAGCTCGGCCTGGGCACCACCAACAACCGCACCGTGCCGACGCAGGTCCCGGGACTCACCGGCATCGCCCAGGTCGCTGCTGGTCGCGACATGAGCTACGCGGTTCGTGCCGACGGTTCGGTGCTGGCGTGGGGTTCGAACGCGCTGGGAGAGGTCGGCGACGGCACGACGACTCGCCGCAACAGCCCCGTCGCGGTGCCGGGCCTGACCGGCGTCGTCGAGATCTCCGGCGGCCGCAACCACGCGCTCGTCCGCCTCTCGAACGGCACGGTGCGCGCCTGGGGCGACAACCAGTTCGGCCAGCTCGGCGACGGCACCCTGGTCAAACGGTTGAGCCCGGTGACGGTGCCGATCACCGACGTGGCCCACGTCGATGCGGGCGCTCATCACAGCGTTGCGGTGCGGACCGACGGAGCCGTCCTGACCTGGGGTCGCGGCTACCGCGGGCAGCTCGGCTCGGGCTCCACTGCCAACCGGACGAGTCCCGCCGTCGTCGCGGGCGTGCCCGCTGCAGTCGAGGTCGGCGACGGCCGCGACCAGACCTTCGCCATCACCGCCGGTGGCGACGTCTGGGCCTGGGGTCAGAACACCTCCGGCCAGCTCGGCGACGGGACGACCACGGTGCGTTCGTCCCCGGTGAAGCTGTCGATCACCGGCATCGTTGCGGCGCAGAGCGGTTCGGCCCACACGATCTTCCTGCCGGGCACGACCTCCACCGGCGGCACGACCACGAGCAGCACGACCACGAGCAGCACGACGAGCAGCACGACGAGCAGCACGACGAGCAGCACGACCACCACGACCACCACGACCGTGCCCCAGCCCGCCGGCGACATCGCGCATCGAGCCGCGACCACCGCTTCGGCCAACGCCGCGTCGACGGCCGTCACCGTGCCGGCGTCGGTGCGCGCCGGCGATCAGCTGGTGCTGTTCGTGTCGCTGAACGTCGTGGTGAGCCCGACAGCCCCCGCCGGCTGGACCCAGGTCGCGGACGAGGTGCACACGACGAACGACCTGCGGACCAGGGTGTTCACCCGCGCCGCGACAGCCGCCGACGCGGGCAGCCGCGTGACGGTCGCAACCGGTTCGGTCGTCAAGACCGACCTGGTGCTCCTCGCGTACAGCGGGGTGAACACCGCCTCGCCGATCGCCGCTGTGGCGACGGCGGAGGAGTCGGTGACGGGGAACGCCCATGCGACGCCGGCGCTGAGCACCGTGCCGCAGGGAGCCTGGGTGCTCAGCTACTGGGCCGAGAAGACCTCGACGTCCACCGACTGGTCACCTCCGGTCGGCCAGACCCAACGAGCCGAGTCGGCCGGCTCCGGCTCGGGGCGCATCGTCACCCTGGCGACCGACTCAGGCGCCGGGGTCCCGGCAGGCCCGTGGCCGTCGAAGGTTGCGACCTCCAACTCGGCCGGCCGCAAGGTCACCTCGGTGTCCATCGCGCTGAACCCGGCCTGACAGCAGGGGCGAACGAGCCCCGGCATCGGAACATGCGCACGATCGTGCGTTCAGTCGGTAGGTTCCGGCGATGTCGTCCGATCCACTGCCGGGAGAAGCGGCGTGGGCGGAGCTCGTCGAGGGACTGCGCGTCGCCGGTGATCGGATCGCCGCCGACACCTCGGAGCTCGGTCCGGCGGAGCAGACCGATGCCTATCGTGCGCTGCTGCGGGCGCTGAGCAACCAGCTCGGTCGGTTCGAGGTCGACCGCGACCGACCGGAGCTGGTGCCGTTCAACGGCTGGCGCCAGAAGATGCTCCTGGACAACCCCGACTTCCGCTACTGGGTGGCCGACGTCAGCGGCGATCGCCGCTACCGGATCACGGGCGCGCTGGGCGACGCCGTGTACACCTCGATCACGGCCTACTCGTCGAGCGCACCGCTGACCGCAACCGCCACCGGACGGATCGACAGCGACTCGCTCACCTTCGACGACGACGGGTGCTTCAGCCTGACAGCGTCCCGTGAAGCGCCCTCCGACGGCGGCGACTGGCTGGAGCTTCCCGAGGGTGCGGCGGCGGTGTGGGTGCGTCAGTTCCACCACGATGCATCAACGGACAGTCTCGGCTGGTGCCGGATCGATCCGATCGACGCCGTGCCGGCGCCGCCGGCGATCGACGCCGGCCGCATCGCCCACCGACTCGTTCGACTCGGCACTGCGATCTCCATGTTCCCGACGGTCGTCGCCTCGTCGATCGACCACGACCTGGAGCACCCGAACGAGGTGCGCCACTGGTCCGAGATGGCGGGCGGGGCCGCGTTCACGGAGCCGGGCATCCACTACTTGCGCGGTTCGTGGATGCTGGAGGACGACGAGGCGCTCGTGATCGAGGGCGATCCGGTGCCCTGTCGCTACTGGAACGTGATGCTGTACAGCCGGTTCCACAACTCGCTCGACTACCGGGCGCGCACGGTGTCGGTCACCGACGCCACGGTGGCACCGGTCGACGGCCGGTACCGCATCGTGATCTCGGCCGCCGACCCGGGAGGGCGCGGCGACTGGCTCGACTCGGAGGGCAGGGCGTTCGGGTTGTTCGTGTTCCGCTTCCTCCAACCCGAGCGCGCACCCGAGCTGCCGAGCGTCCGCCGGTGCCTCCTCGCCGAGCTGATGGCCGAGCGATGAGCCTGTGGCGGCCGGCCCCGCTCACCGAGGCAGCCGTCGCGGCGCGTGCCGCTGCCGAAGCCGACAGGGCGGCCCGACCGGACCGCTACGAACTCGATCCCGAGACCATCGGGCATGTCGCCGCTCGAGGCACCGACGGCGAGCACCGCTTCGACCGGGGATGGAGAGAGGGGCTCGAGCAGTACCTGGGTTCGGCGCGGGAGGACGGCCGGCTCAACGCGCTCGGGGTCTCCATGGTCACCACCACGGCGATCTCGCGGCTTCGCGCCGGCTCGACCATGTGGCGCTTCGGCCAAGAACATCCCGAACAGGCCGATCGACCGCTGCTCCCGCCGATCTTCGTGACCGGTGGATGGCGCACGGGCACGACGTTCCTCTTCCGCCTCCTGTCCACCGACGCCCGCCTGAGGGCGCCGCTGCCCGCCGAGCTCGCCAATCCCTGTCGTGTGGCGACGATGACGGACGACGAGCGCAACGCCTACATCCAGGCGAGCTCGACGCGCCACGACCTCCTGCACGCGCTCAACCCGGAGCTGCGCAGCATCCACAACTCGGGCGCATGGCTGCCGGAGGAATGCGGCCTGGCGATGGGCACGGACCTGCGCAACTGGGCGTTCCCCTCGACCACGCGCCTGGACTCCTACTCACGATGGCTGGCCGGCCAAGACCTCGAGCCGGCGTACGTCAACTACCGCAAGGTGCTCCGGGCCCTCGATGGTGCTGACGGACGACGCTGGGTGCTGAAGGCACCGCCGCACATCGCCGAGCTCGACAAGCTCACGGCCGTGTTCCCTGGAGCGGTGGTCGTCCAGATGCACCGCGACATCGTCGAGACGGTCGCCTCAGGCGCCAGCCTCTTCGCCGTGTTCCGCTCGACCTACAGCGACGAGGTGGACGCCGTCGACGTCGGGCGTGCCCTGGTCGACCAGACCGAGCTGTGGTTCCGTCGAGCCGACGCCGTCCGGTCCGCGGCCGCAGTCGAGCCCGAAGACGAGCCCGAAGCCGGCACCGAGGGGGCGACGTTCGTCGACATCGCCTACGAGGACCTGGTCAGAGATCCGGTCACCGCCATCACCGCGGTGTACGCCGCCGCCGACCTGGAACCGCCGGACGATCCCGATGCGCTCGTCGCCCGATACCACTCGACCCAACCCCGCCACGTGCACGGCACCCACCGCTACGCCGCCGCCGACTTCGGGCTCGACGACGGTGAGCTGCGCGAGCGCTTCGCGTTCCTCGGCCGCTGACCGCTCCGGCTGACCGGCGGCGCGGTCAGCCCTACATGCGGTCGGTCTCGTAGGCCCACATGGCGAGCTCGACCCGGTTCCGGGCTCCCAACTTCTGCATGAGGCTCGCGAGGTGGCTCTTCACCGTGCTGATGCTGATCGAGAGGTCATCGGCGATCTCGGCGTTGGTGCGCCCACGTGCGACGGTCTCGAGCACCTGCTCCTCGCGCTCGGTGAGCGGGTCCAGCGGCTGACCGGGCGGCTCGGCCGACGACCTGCCGAGCTCGGCGAACGTCGACAGCAGCCGAGCGGTCACGCTCGGAGCGATCAGGGCGTCACCACTCGCGGCGGAGTGCACGGCCTGAGCGAGCAGCTCCGGGCCGGCGTCCTTCAGCAGGAAGCCCCGCGCGCCCGCCTTGAGCGCGCCGTGCACATACTCGTCCAGGTCGAACGTCGTGATGATGACGATGGCGAGCGGATCCGCCACCTCCGGGCCGGCCAGCCGACGCGTCAGCTCGATGCCGTCGAGCTCGGGCATGCGGATGTCGAAGAGGCACACATCGGGGTGCAGGCTTCGGGCCAGATCGAACGCCTCCCGACCGTCCGCCGCCTCCCCCACCACCTCGATTCCGGGCTGGGCGTCGAGGATCATCCGCAGCCCGGTGCGCACGATGTCCTGGTCGTCCGCAACCAGCACCCGGATGGTCATGCCCGCACGTCCCGGCGAGGGAACGTGGCGTCGACGGTCCAGCCGCCACCGGCGTCCGGTCCGGCGGCGAACGTGCCGCCGAGCAGCTTGACCCGTTCGGCCATGCCGATGAGCCCGAAGCCGGGCATCGGAGCCGGTCCCGCCCCGGCACCGCGTCCGTCGTCGACGACGGTGACCCGGACGCGGTCATCGTCCCCCTCGACCCGCACCCACACCTCCGCCGCCTGGCGAGCGTGGCGCAGCGCGTTGGTGACCGCTTCCTGAGCGACGCGGTAGCAGGCGGCGTCGACGGGGTTCCGGAGGTCGTCCACCTCGCCGGCGACCGTCACGACCACACACGGGCCGGATGCACCGCCGCGCTGCTCGAGCCGGTGCAGGTCGCGCACGCCCTGCTGGGGTCGCAGCTCTGCATGACCGTCGGTGCGAAGTGCCCCGACCATCGACCGCATCTCGTCGAGCGCTCGGGCCGCCTCCTCCTCGATCACCGACAGCGCGTCGAGTGCCGCTTCGGGGCGTCGCGCACCGACGACCCGGCCGGCCTGGGCCCGCACCGCGATCGCCGAGACGTGGTGGGCAACGGTGTCGTGCAGCTCCCGGGCCAGCTCCTCGCGTTCGAGCGACCTCAGCCCCGCGACCTCCTCGACCCGGAGCTCGCCCGCATATCGGACGGCGAACCCGACTGCGCACGACAGGAGGATCACGACGACGCCGCCGATGAGGTCGCCCGCCGGGGCGCCGCCGACCGCGGTGAGGACCAGCGGGACCGACATCACGAGGAGTCCGATGCCGACCTCCCGCACCGACGCCCACCTCGTGAGCGTGTAGGCGAACACGAGCAGGAACAACCCGGTGTGGAGCCCTTCCCACTCCACACCACGGAGGAGGGCCACGACGTCGACCGCGCTCATCGTCCCGAAGGCGACGACGAGCGCAAGCAGCGGGTGGACTCGTCGCCACGGCAGGAGCAGTGCGACCGCCACGGTGACGACCAACGAGGTGGCGGGCCAGACCAACGGGTCGCGGACGATGGTCTCGACGACTGCCACGACGACCACGACGGCGACGAAGGACCAGTCACGCCAGGTCGGTCCGGGCGGATCTGCCGCCCGTGGTGCCGCCCGGTGCCGACGGCTGGTGTCGAGGACCACGGAGCAAGGGTAAGGGAACCGCTGCCGGGGCGAACCGGCCGAAAGGACGATTCGTGCACAGCCGAACTGTCGGCACGGAAGTGGCCACGTTCCTGATGTGCGATCGATCCGAGATGCAGAGGATGGCTCGATGCCGACCTCGCAGATCGCCGCCCGACCCGACCCACGAGCATCCGCTGATCGACACGCTGCGCTCGGACGCCTCGGCGGATGGTGCTTCGACCATCGGCGAGCGGCCGTCGGGCTCTGGTTCGCCGTGCTCGTCGTCGTGATCGCCGCGGCCGGAGCGGTCGGGCCCGCGTTCGCCGACAGCTCGGCGGTGCCCGGGTCCGACAGCGAGGAGGGCTTCGCGGTGCTGGAGCAGCACTTCCCCGATCTCGGCGCCGGTGGGCTGTCAGGAACCATCGTGTTCCGGGCCGAGCAGGGTGTCGACGATCCAGCCGTCGTCGCTGCCATGGAGGATCTCTTCGGCTCCGTGAACGCAGGCTTCCCAGACGGTGAGGGCGTGCCCCGAGCGCCGGGAGCGACGATCATCTCGCCCTACTCGGACCAAGGTGCGGGCCAGATCGCAGCGACGGGTCCCCTCGCAGGTCGCCTGGCGTTCGCGCAGGTGAACCTGTCGGCCGATGTCGACGCCACGCAAGCGGCCGAGATCGGCCGGTTGATCACCGAGGAACGCCCGACGATCGACGGGCTCGACGTCCTGACGGGCGGCCAGCACCTCACTGCGATCGAACCTCCGCAGAGCGAGCTGATCGGCATCGCCTTCGCGATCATCGTGCTCGTCGTCGCCTTCGGCTCGGTGCTCGCCATGGGACTGCCCATCGCCGTGGCGCTCGGCGGCGTCAGCATCGGCATCGGATCGATCGTCCTGCTCACCCGGGTGGCGACCGTGCCGGAGGACACGATGCTGCTCGGCATGATGGTCGGGCTCGGCGTCGGCATCGACTACGCCCTCTTCATCGTGACCCGGTACCGAGAAGCGGTCCGCTCCGAGGCGTCGCCGAGGGACGCCATCGTGCTCACGATGAGCACCGCCGGTCGCGCCGTCGGCCTCGCGGGCGTCACGGTCGTCGTGTCGATGCTCGGGCTGGTGCTGGTCGGCATCGGCATGCTCTCCGGCATGGGCGTCGGCGTGTCGGTGACGGTCCTGGCCACGATGTTCACGTCGATGACGCTGCTGCCGGCGCTGATCGCCATGACGGACCACCGACTCGAGGTGACCCGCTGGCGTGGCCTCATCGCTGCCGGCGCAGCATCGCTCGCCATCCTCGGTCTCGGCCTCGGCGTCGCCCCACTCGCCATCGCCGGCGTCGTGCTGACCGTCACGACGTTGCTCGCGAGCCGGTGCGTGCCCCAGCTGCACCGTGAGGTCCCGCACCGAACCACCCGACCGGTGGAGTCGACGTTGTCGCACCGCTGGAGCCGGACCATCCAACGCCGCCCCCTCCTGTGGGCAGTGTCGGCGGCGGCCGTCCTGGTCGTCCTGGCCGCCCCGCTGGCCGGCATCCGCATGGGATGGACCGACGAGGGCAACTTCCCCGACGGATCCGACACCCGTCAGGCGTACGACCTGCTCGCCGACGGCTTCGGCGACGGCCTCAACGGCCCGTTGATCGTCACCGCGACGGCCGGAGAGGGCTCGGACGGAGAGGGCATCGACGAGTTGCACTCGCGACTGGGCTCGACCCCGGGCGTCGCTGCGGTCAGCCCGCCCGTCGCCGACGACCCCTCCGACCCCGCGGCCTACCTGATGACCGTCATCCCGACCTCCGCACCCCAGGACGAAGCCACCACCGACCTCGTCCGAACCCTGCGCGATGAGGCGGTTCCCGCAGCGGCGGACGCCGGGCTCGATGTGCACGTCACCGGCGGCGCTGCGACCAACATCGACGTCACCGAGTACCTGGGGGACCGCATGCCGCTGTTCTTCGCAGGCGTGCTCGGGGTGTCGTTCCTGATCCTCATGGCGGTGTTCCGCTCGGTGCTGGTCCCGCTGAAGGCCGTGGTCATGAACATGCTCTCCATCGCCGCCACCTACGGCGTGGTCGTCGCCATCTTCCAGTGGGGGTGGGGCAACGCGCTGCTGGGAATCGAGGCGGGACCGATCAACCCGTTCATCCCGCTCATGCTCTTCGCCATCGTGTTCGGCCTCTCGATGGACTACGAGGTCTTCATGCTGTCCCGCATCCGCGAGGAGTACGACCGCACCGGCGACTCCACGACCTCGGTGGCGGATGGCTTGGCGTCGACGGCTCGGGTCATCACCGCCGCCGCCGCGATCATGGTCGTCGTCTTCGGGTCGTTCGTGTTCGAGGACATCCGCGAGATCAAGGTCTTCGGACTGGGACTCGCCCTTGCTGTGCTGCTCGACGCGACGCTGGTCCGCATGGTGCTGGTTCCCGCCACCATGGCGCTGCTCGGCGACCGGAACTGGTGGATGCCGCGCTGGCTCGACCGGTTGATGCCCAGCGTCACGATCGAGGCACCGATGTCGGACCGACCAGCGACGTGACCGGGCTCGACAGGAGGACCGCACTTCATCGCTCAGCCGACGTCCGGACCCACGCCGTCGGGAGCATCGAGGTCCGCGTAGCCGCCATCCGGCCAGTGGACGGTCGTACGGAGCCCGACGAAGGCCCCGAACAGGTCGGCCTGCCCCGGCCCGGGCTCCCGGGCGTCGCAACGCCTGGCCCGCAGCGTGATGCCATCGGAGATGAACTCGACCTGCCACTCGCACCCCGGAGCCCACAGGATCGGCAATCCCTCTTCCTCCTCAGAGCACCAGTCCGGGAACAGCTCGTAGAGACGCCGCAGCACCTCGGCGCGCCACTCATCGAACGCCCCCTCCGGCGCAGGTTCGACGTCACTCACGATCTCCTCGACCGAACTGGTGAGCGCCCCGACGTCGAGGACGATCTCCATGCCACCGTCGTAGATCCGGGCGATCGCGGCCTCGGAAGACTCTCCCGGCAGACGAGGGATCACATCAACGGTCACTCCCATGTGCAGCACTCCTCCAGATCGCCGGACCGGCAGCCAACACCACCGGTCACGACCTGATGATGCACGCGGGGTGTGACATCGCTCCGGCGAGCAGCGAGGGTTGTCAGACGAGACCCCTACCATGGTCCGGTGGTCGAGGGGAACAGCGTCGAAGGGACCAGTGTCGAAGGGATCAGCAGCGAGGCTCGGCCGTCGTTCGCGGATCGGCTGCTCGACGGCGAGGAGCGGGAACGGCTGCTCGCGCTTCGGGCCGCGACGGGTGAGAGCGCGGCGCTGCACGTCGCTGTTCTGACAGCCCTTGCGGAAGCGGCGCAGGCCTACCGGTTGCAGCTCCGCACGTCCGAGATCAGCTCGCGGCTCGACCACACCGAGCATCTCGAGCTGGACGAGCGAGCGGTGCGGGCATCGCTGGATCAGCTTCGTGAGTGGCGCTGTGTCGACTGGGTCCAGGACCCGTCGGTCCGGGCCCGCTCCATCGAGGAGTACGTCCGTCGTCACGAGCTGTGGGAGCTCACGCCGATCGGCGCAGCGACCTTGCAGGCGATCGAGTCGGTGCTGGGGGCGAGCGACGAGGCGGGTTCGTTGCAGCGCACGATGTTCCGACAGGTACGAACCTCGCTGGATCAACTCGCGACTGCGATCGCCCAGAGGGACGCCGCCGGGGTGTACCTGCAGTTGCGGGACCTCGACCTGGCGCTGGGGCAGCTCGCTGCGAACGCCCGCGAGTTCTACGCCACGATCAACCGAATCGCCCGAGAAGAGCGGCTCGAGGACCACGTCTTCCTGCTCTACAAGGACCAGTTGATCGCCTATCTCCAGAGCTTCCACGACGACCTCGTCCGCAATCGGGCGCTCATCGCCGGTCAGTTGTCGACGATGGACGCCGAGCATCGGTCGTCGCTGCTGACGTTGGCAGTGGAGGGAGACGACTCGGTCGGCTTGTTCGGCCCGCGCTCGGACTGGGAGCAACGTTGGGACGGCATGCTCGACTGGTTCGTGCCGGGGCGGGCGGCACGGTCCGAGGTCGACGCCCTCGCCGGTGCCACCACAGTCGCGATCCGCGAGTTGTTGACCCTTCTGCGCCGGTTGACCGAGCAGGCCACCCGTCCGGTCAATCGAGCAAGCGAGCTGCGCGAGATGGCCGCTTGGTTCGCTCGGTGTGAATCCGACGGCGACGCTCACAGCCTGTTCGACGCTGCGTTCGGCTTGAGTGCGGTCGATCACCTCGGTCTCACGGTGCCCGACGTCGAGTCCGACGGCCCGTTCGCGAGCTGGTGGGATGTCGATCCGGTCGATGTCCCGCTGTCGCTGCGGGCATACGGACGACGACCGGCGAGAGGAGCCACGGCGAAGCGGCGCGACTACTCCGCAGCAAAGGCGACGATCGGCGCGGAGCGAGCCGCTGAGGCCGTGCGCCTGGCCGACGCTGCCGCTCGGCTGGTGTCGCTCGACCTGTCCCGAAGTCGGATCGGCTCTGAGGAGTGGCCCACGCTCCTACGGTTGTTGGACGAGGCGCTGGCTGCGCGAGATCTCGGACCCGAGTTCTCCGCCACGGTGCGGACGACCGACGCCGTCGTGCGGATCGAGTCGGCCGACCACGACACGCGGCTGCTCGCACCTGCAGGTTCGCTCGTGCTGCACCGCTGCAGGATCGAGGTGCTTGCGGCATGAGTAGCCGCCTCGCCGTCCACCTGGCGCCCCACCAGCTGCCAGAGCTCCAGCGGGCCGCCAGAGCGCTCCTGCGATCACCGCTGCTCACCGCTCGTGACGACGAGTTCCGCTTGGTGCTCCGGTGGGAGACCGTCCTGCGCAACGAGTTCGGCCAGAAGCTCGGCTACCGGCTCGATGTGAGCAGGTCCGCTGCCCGGCTCCTCCGCCGGCCAGCATCGACCACCGACACGAGAGGCGCGTACATCGAACGCAACGGCCGGCATCTGGGCCGATGGGGCTACGTCTATCTGTGCCTGACCTTGGCCGCGCTGGAGCAGCCCGGCCACCAGGTCGTCGCTTCAGAACTGCTCGGGCGCATCACCAACCTGGCCAGGGGCGACGAGCGACTCGCTCTCGACACGACCGAGTACTCACAACGTCGCGCCTTTCGCGACGCCGTGCGCCACCTGGAGCAGGTCGGGGTGCTGGCGGTGCGCGACGGCGACGTGGAGTCTCTGCTGCAGGAGGGCGAGGTGCTCTGGGACGTCGACCGCGACGCAGCAGCGATGTGCATGGTGGCGACGCCGTCGATCTTGCGGTCGGTGAAGTCGGTCGAGGACTTCGTCACTGAGCCCCTGCCGAGCGGCATCGAGGCACGGCGGCGGCGTGCGCGACACCTGCTGAACCGACGCATGGTCGATCAGCCGGTCGTCGTCGCCGGGGATCTCGGAGGCGACGAGCTCGAACTGGCATGGAGGAACCGTCGCCGCGAGGCGGAGAACATCAGCCGTCTCACCGGCTGTGAGATAGAGCTCCGCCGGGAGGGCATCGCGCTCATCGAGCATCCGATCCACCCGATGGGCCGGTCACGGTTCCCCGGCAGCGACAACGTGTCCCACGCAGCGCTGCTGTGGCTCACCGAGTTGCTGCACCGAGCAGAGCCGATCGAACCCGCCGACTGCGTCGATGACACCCAGCCTGACGGCGAGATCGGCGAGGAGCGCGTGGAGCCCTGCACGCAACCCGATGTCGGGCCACCGACGGGTGACCGTCTGGTAGCGGCCGACGACGTGGACGCTGCGTGGACCGCGGTCCTGGACCAGCACGGCGAACGCCTCGGCAAGGACGCACGAGAGCAGCCCGACCGGGTGCGGACGGCTGCGGAGTCGGTGCTCCAGCGCTTCGGACTGGTCGAACCTGGCCCACGGCGTTGGCGGGTTCGTGCCGTCGCCAACCGCTACCGGGCCGAGCCGATCTCCTCCGCGACCAAGCCTGCGGCCGGTCCGACAGACCCCTCTGAACAGCAGGCGATGTTCTGATGCGCTGGAAGCCGTCACGGGCCGGGATCCTCAACGTCTGGGAGTACGACGACCAGACCTTCGACTTCGGCGATGGCCGCCTGGTGCTGCGTGGCCGGAACGGGTCGGGCAAGTCCAACGCGCTCGCGCTGCTGTTCCCGTTCCTGCTCGACGGAGTGATGAGCGCCGCACGCATGGACCCGATGGGCGGTGCTCGGTCGATGAAGTCGCTGCTGCTCGGTCGCGACGACACCGAGAGCGGCGGGTACCAGCACCAATCCGGCACCGGCTACGTGTGGATGGAGTTCGAGCGGGGCGACGAGCGGTGCACGGTCGGGGCCGGCGCCGCCGCAACGGTGCACCGCGATGCCGACGTCTGGTTCTTCGTCACCAGCGAGCGGGTCGGCCACGGGTTCGACCTCACTGCGGGCGACGTTCCACTCGGCCGCCGGCAGCTGGCCGAACGCTTGGGCAACGCTGCGGTGTTCACCACCGCCGAGGACTACCGCCAGGCGGTCGACCGCCGCCTGCTCGGCCTGGGGACCGCCCGTTACCGCTCCCTGGTCGACCTGCTGTTGACGCTGCGTCGACCGCACCTCGCCGGCAAGCTCGACACCGAGCACCTGTCGGCGACGCTGTCGGCCGGTCTGGGCGAGCTCGACCCTTCGCTCATCGACGACGTCGCGCACAGCTTCGACGACCTCGATGCCATGCAACAGGAGTTGGAGGGACTCACTGCATCGCTCGAAGCCGTCGAGCGATTCCTGCCCGTGTACCGAGAGCATCTGATCGGAGCTGCACGCGCACGGGCAGAAGCTGTGGTGTCGACTGCCGACGATCTGCGCCGGGTGGAGCGCGACCAGCGCACGACGTCTACCCGGCTCGATGCCGCACGAACTGCCGAGGCGGTCGCCGTGGGGCACCTGGCCGCAGCGACGACAGCGAAGGCTCAGATCGAGGCCCGGATCACCGCGATCCTGTCCTCGGACGCGTACAAGTCCGTCGCCGCGCTCGACGAGGTCCGCAAGTCCGCGGAGAACGCTGCGCTCCATTCGGAGAAGTCGACGGCACGGGCCAACGCCAGCGCAGACGAGGCGGTCATCGCAGCGAACCGACGGGACGGAGCTGCGACCGACCTGACGGGCGCCGAGTCCGAGCGAGACGAGGCTGTCCGCACCTGGAACGACCTGGCGGCCGTCGCCGGGATTCAGACCGGGTTGCCGCCCGACTCGTTCGACCACGACCGGGCGATCGCCGCGGTGGCCGAACGTCGAACCGAGCTGCGGCGCGTCCAAGAGCTCGCAGACGCATCCGCCCAAGCTGCGACCCGTGCCCAGGTGGCCGTCCAGACCGTGGAGGACAGTCGCCAACGGGCCGAGACAGCAGGACGCGAGCGCGACCGAGCAGCGGAAGGGGTCGAGCAGGAGCGAACCGTGCTCGCCGAGTTGTGGACGGCGTGGTGGGGCGACGTCGTTGCGCTCGTCGAACGGGTACGGACCGAGACCACACCGCTCGACGTGTCGAACTCCGACGTAGTCCCCGGAGGCGAGCGCAGCGAAGCGCTCGAACCAGCGGAGACCACCCCGCAGGACGAGAACCTCGAGGACGACGACCTCGTCCGGTTCCGCCGGGCCGACAGCTGGCTCGGCGACGTCGACACCGCGATGGCCGTGGCCGTCCAGCGCGCGACCTCGGCTGCCGACGATCAGCAGGAGCGAGTGACCAGCCTCGTCGGTGAACGACGACAGGTCGCCGAGGAACCCAACCCAGGTCCGCCACCGAAGCCGACTCGTCCCGATGGGGCCGACGACCTGGTGGCCGGAGCGCCGTTGTACATGTGCGTGGACTTCGCCGACGCGCTCGACGAGGCCGATCGGGCTGGCCTGGAGTCCGCGCTCGACGCGGCTGGGCTGCTCGACGCTCGCATCACAGCAGCCGGACTCCCCCACGACTCGCTCGACGCCGCGCTCGTGCCGCAGCAGAACACGACCGCCGACGGTCCCACGCTGGCGGACGTGCTCGACCCGACACCGACTGCAGGGCTCGACGCCGCTCACATCAGCGCGGTGCTCCGTGCGATCCCACTCGACAGCGATGTCGTGCAGCTCGGGAACGACGGTCGCTGGCGGCTCGGACCGCTCGCCGGCCGCTACCTCCACGACGATGCCCGCTACATCGGGCATGCGGCTCGTGAACGTCGACGAGCAGAGCGGCTCGCGGCGCTGGACGATCAGATCGCCGAGGCCGAGACCGAGCTCGACGAGCGCACCGCCCGAGCTGCCGACACCAAGGCGCGACGATCGGGGCTGGGCAAACTACGAGCACAGCAACCCCCGACCGCGTCCCTGATGACTGCCCTCGACGAGCACCGTCGCCGCTGCGACCTCGCAACTCAGGCTGCCGACCTCCACGAAGACGCAGTCCGGGCAGCCGATGCGGCGAGCGCCGCCGCCGAGGCCGCGAGCACCGACCTGCACCGTCACGCCGTGGTAGCGCGCCTTCCGACCACCACAGCCGACCTCCGGGAGATCGCCGACGCACTCCATCGAGTCGACGGTCAGCGCACGCAGGTCGAACGCAGAGAAGACGCCTGCGGCGTCGCACGGCGACAGCTGAGCGAGTCCGAGCAGTTGCTCGAGCAGGCGGAGCGACAAGCGGCCACCGACGCAGCCGATGCGGCAGGCGACGCTGCGCGGGCGAGCGCTGAACTGGCGCGGTTCGAGGAGTTGCGCGCCACCGTGGGCACAGATGCGGACGCTGCCGTCGCCCGGCTCGCTGACGCTGAAGCCGAGCTCACCGCAGCCGACGACCGCGTCGATGCCGCTCGTGATCAACGGCGACAGGCCGAGTTGGATGCAGTGAAGCTCGAGGAGCAGCTGGAGGGCCTCGCAAGCCGGCGTGATGCCGCCGCTCGTGATGCCACCTCGACGGTCGAAGGCTTCCAGGTCATCTGCGCGCCCGAGATCGCCGAGGTCCTGGACATCCAGGGCGTCGGACCCGGCTCTGGCGAGCTCGATGCTGCACGACTCGTGATGAGCGAGACCGCACCGCCCACCGACGACGCCACCAACCGGATGGAGCGGGCCCACCGCGAGATCCTTCTCGACGGGCTCCGAGCGGGACACGATCCGAGCATGCCGAAGGTCGATGGCATCGATGTCGTGCGTGTCGGCACCGCCGATGGCGAACTCCCCATCGGGACGCTGGCACTCCAGCTGCGCGGGGAACACGACCGAACCGCGCAGCTGCTGTCCCAACAGGAGCGGGAGATCTTCGAGACCCACCTGCTGACCCGGATCGGCGAGTCGCTGCGGGCGCTGCTGCTCGAGGCCGACGAGTTCCAGCACCGGATCAACGCCGAGATGGCCAGCGCTCCCACCGAGAGCGGGATGGTCGTCGAGCTCAAGTGGGAGATCGCCAGCGATGAGGCGGGCCTGGCCGATGCGGTGCGCGCGCTTCGGACCGCACCCGAGATGCTCGGCCCCGAGCGCAGGGAAGGGCTGCGCGAGTTCTTCATGCAGCGCATCGCCGACCTGCGGGTGAGCGACCCCGGGCGCAGCTTCGCAGAGACGCTGACCACCGCCCTCAACTACCGGTCGTGGCACGCCTTCACGCTGTTTGCACGGTTCTCCGACGGGACCCGACACAAGGTGACACGCAAGTTCTACAAGGGCCTGTCAGGAGGTGAGGCCGCGTCGCTGCTGCACCTCCCGCTGTTCGCCGCCGCTGCGGCTCAGTACTCGGCCGGAGCGGTCGACGGTCCACGTCTCATCGCGCTCGACGAGGCGTTCGTCGGCATCGACGACCAGATGCGCGCCCGACTCATGGGCCTGCTCACACAGCTCGACCTCGACGTGCTCCTGACCAGCCACGAGTTCTGGGGCTTCTATGACACCGTCCCCGCACTCGTGCTGTACGACCTCACGCGACGGCCACCGCTTCCCGGAGTGCACGCCCAACGCTTCGACTGGGCCGCCGGCATCGACGACGACCCGATGACGCAACCGTGAACCCGACCGAACCTGCCGGCCACCCGCTGGACCGGCCCGAGCTCGCCCGCCTGTGGCACACGGCGCGACGCCGCCTCGAACGCAACGGCTGTGTCATCTCCTCGTCGCCGATGGAGCTCGACAACCTCGACGCAGCCGAGCTCGACTCCATCTGCGCGCTGCTCGGGCAGCGACGTCCCGCCGAACCCAAGTTGCGCGTCCGACTCGACCACCTCGACTCGGCGCTCAGCGGCGCCGGACACGACGGCGGGCTCCTCGGAACGCTCGAGGCGATCTCAGGGCCCATCGCCGATCGGCCCGCCGCCCGGGCAGCGGACCTCGAAGCGCGCACCGCGCTCTGGTCAGCCGCAGCAGCGCACCCGGCCAACGACATCGACGGGGTGAGCGACTGGATCGACTCGCTCCGACGCCGAGGTCGCATCACCCGCGTCGCGACCGATGATCCCATCAGGCTCCTCGTCGAGGCACTCGACACGATCCAGCTCGTCGCAGCGTCCCGCACCGTCGGCGACCGCCGACCGCACCCGCTCACCGTCGTGGCCGCATCCGAGTTCGGCGACGCCCATGCGCTCGACTCCGAACGTCCACTCGGCGCGTTGGTGGCCGACGGTGTGACCACGCTCGCAGGAACCGACGACCTGCGGGCCGCATGGCAGTCCTTCGGCGTCCAGCTGGATCAGGTGAACAGCTCGGCGCTCACCTACATGCTCCCCGGACGGCCGGGATCGATCCTCGCTGCGGCCAGTGCCCACGGACAGCCGCTTCGGATCACCCACCGCATGCTCGACTCCGACCTCGGACTCGACGTCGACGTGATCGAGCGGGTTCGGGTCTGCGAGAACCCGACGATCGTCGTGCTCGCGGCGGATCAGCTGGGGCGGGGCTGTCGTCCGCTGATCTGCACCGACGGCATGCCGGCATCGGTGACCGGCCGACTACTCGCGCACCTCCGGTCGCATGGGTGCGAACTGCTCGTGCACGCCGACCTCGACGCTGGTGGCATCGCCATCGTCAACCACCTGATCAACCGCGTCGACGCCACGCCGTGGCGCATGACATCGCACGACTACACCGAAGCGCTGGCCGGGCCGACGACCGATCTCACCAGCGCCGTCGGGCCCACACCATGGGACCCCGACCTCGCCGTTGCGATGCAGCAACAGGGTCGCGGCGTCCATGAAGAAGCAATCGCGTCGATCCTCCTGGCGGACCTCAGCCAGGATTGACCAGCGATCAACGCTGCTCGCGCAGTGCCGTCGACGTGCGGACGTCGAGTGCGGCTGCACGCTGCCGAGTCGATCTTGGGCACCAGCGACCACTGGCTGGTCTGTGGTGCCCAAGTTCGACGGTGAACGGCCGCCGTGCCCGAGCCATTTCCTCGCGTGGGCCGCGGGTTACGACGACCCCGACTTCACCGGGCGGAGCATCGCCGTACACGAGGAGTGGCTGACGAGCCTGCCGTGTCCGGTACTCCGCCTCGACAGCGACTCTGACGTCGTCGACCTCGTTGCTTCCATCCTCCGCTGGGAGCCCTGACCACGGCGCTCGCGAGCAGAACCGTGCCACTACCGTCGAGGCGTGCATCGCATCTTCGCTACCCCGTTCTCGTCGGTGTACCCGCTCTACGTGACGAAGGTCGAGCGCAAGGGGCGCACCACCGCCGAGTTGGACGAGGTCATCTGCTGGCTCACCGGCTTCGACGAGTCCGACCTTCGGGCTCAACTCGCCGCCGAGTCGACCTTCGAGGCGTTCTTCGCTTGCGTGTTGCGTCTGTCAGTGCGTCCGCTTGACCTTACGACGACCCCTCTGACTCTCGACCAGGATCAGGTACAAACCACCAAGGGTGAGAGCGAGGCCGGGCAGGAACGCCCGCAGCAGCGAGATGCCGGTGAAGGCGAGCGTTGCCGGCTTCTCACCGGACTGGTTCGCTGGCTTTGGCGAGTCTCCAACAGGCACACCGGTGCCAGCACCCACTTCCTCGTCGGCACCCGGATCGTCGGTGGACTCGGGGGGCGGCGTCGGGGCCTCCTCGTCCGCTGCCAACACCTCGACCCTGAACACCGAGAATGCCGGAGCGTGGTTGCGGGTCCCGGGCTGGCTTGCTTCGACGACGCAGTCACCCTCTCCCTTCATCTTCAGCGAGGTGCCACGGAGCTCGCAGACCGTTCCACCGCCCTCGATGATCGACAGCACAGTCGTGAGACCGGTCGATGCACTGGCGACCAGGTCGAACGACTCACCGACGGTGGCATCGGGGTCGATGCCTTCCAGCGTGACCGTCTGCGATGCCCTGGAGATGCTGACCTCGGAGACCCTCGATCCGCTGTAGCCCGGGGTGGTTACCGTCACGGTGACCCGGTAGTCCCCGGCCTCCGCGGGTGCAACGCCCGTCGGGCCATACGAGGTGCCGTTGATTCCGACCCACTGCTCGCTGGTCGAGAGCCCCGCTGGTTCAGTTGTCTTCGATATGTCGATCGGCTCGCCGTCGTAGCCCTTGGCTGGGTCGGCGATGTCCACGATGACATCGGTGGTGAACGACCGGGTTTCGCCTCGTGTGATCATGTCTCCCGATTCAGCAACCGCGCGGTAGTAGTACGTGGTCCCTGGGTCGATGCCGTGGTCAGCGACTCTCAGGTTGATCTCCGAGGTGGACGAATCTGTGGACGGCGTGGCCGCCACCCGAGATGCGGGAGAACCGAGGTCCGCCTCTACGGTCGAGATCTCGAAGCGGAGGTCCGTCGCCGACCCGTTGGCGTTGGCCACACCGGCCAGGTCAACGGAAGTCACCTCAGGGTTCACGATCGCAGTCCCAGTTGACACCATGGGCGGGCGAATCGTCGTCGACCCACCGACCCCCGCGTTGGAGTATTCGTAGATCTCCAAGCGGTAGGGCTCGAGCGACGGCAGCGTCACCGTTGCCTCGTTACCGGGACTCGGTGAACTGGCGAGCATCGCGATGTCACCGTCGTCGCTCACGTACCTGACGCGGTACCCGACCACTGGTGACGAACCCGCCGCGCCCGAGGTCCAGTCGATTGCCACGGTCGTGCCGGCGGCCTGCACCTCATCGATCTGGGGTGCGGCCGGTGGCGTGCCGCCGACAATGGCGGTGACACGATCTGGCGTGCGGGGACCGGTGCCGGCAGCGTTCAGTGCCTCGATCGTGAAGTAGCGAGGCCCGGCCGCCAGACCGCTGAACGTCGTGGTGCGGTCGGTCCCAGGGACCATGGTGGAGTTCACGATCGACCCCGAGGTTGGTGCCGACCACAGGATCACGTTGTAGAACTGCACAGGTGAACCGTTCGGCGCAGCGGCATCCCAGTTCAGGGTGACCGAACTCGTCGACGGCGTCGCTGTGAAGCCAGGCACCATCCCCGGCAGGCCATACGGGGTACCGGATTCGGGCGACGAGGCGACTCCGGCCGCAGCCGCGGTCAGTGCACGGATCGCGATCGAGTAGGCCTGCCCGTTGTTCAGACCACCGATGATCAACGGTGACGCTGTCTGTGAGGCCGACATCCAGGTTCCGCCGTCGAGCTGGTACTGGTAACCGGTGATCGGCGATCCGCCTGTGTTGGTCGGCGGGGTGAACGCCACCCGAAGGGTGGAGCTCATCGGTGTCACCGAGGTGATCACCGGAGCGGTCGGCGACCCGAGCGGCGTGGCCGAAGCAGCGTTCGAGAACGGTTCCTGACCGGCGGTCGTGATCGCAGCCACCCTGAACAGGTAGGGAGTTCCGTTCGTCAACCCGGTCACCTGAATCGTCTGGGCAGCGAAGGGAGCGTGCGGGAAGGTCGTCCAGGGCCCACCGACACTGGTGGCGTACTCGACCTGGTAGTCGGTGACGGTCGCACCTGGCGGTGAAAGGTCGCTCCATTCCAACGTCGCAAGAGCATCGCCACCGTATGCGTGAAGCAGGATCGGCTTCGGATCAGGCGTGGCGGTCGGTGTTACCGGGAACGTCGCCTGGGTGGTGGGAAGGCTTTCGCCGAGGGCGTTGACCGCGCTCACCTGGAGGTAATACGGCGTGCCGTTCGTGAGGCCGGTGATCGTCGCACGGGTGCCGGTGGACACCCCATCGGCGAAGGTGGTGAACGGACCGCTCGGATTGGTCGAGTACCTGACGATGTAGTCGGTGATGGGAGCTCCACCCTCCGACAGCGGTGGCATCCAGTAGACATCGATGAGGGCGTTGCCCGCCGCACCGACCACCGAACGGACCGGATCCGGGACACCGACGCTGTAGGTCAGCGTGATGGAACCGCTCGCGTTGTTCCCGGAGTAGTACTGGTAGCTCTCCGAAAGACCGCTGAGTCCCCCACTCGAGTTCGAACCGGGGTAGCCACCGAAGCCGAACCATTCGGTCGCGGTCGCGCCGCCGTACTGGTCTGCGCCCCGTTCACCGCCCTGAGCGCCGCCGCCGCCGGCACCCGACCCACCGCCGTCGACATTGTGCCCTGCAACCGCGTCGGGGCTGACACCGGGACGACCCGAGGTGTCGGTGGCATCGCTTCGTGCGACGAAGTGGTCCTCGGCCAACCTACCGACGATCGGCGCGTACTGGCCGCTGCCTCCGCTGCCACCGGCACCACCGGCCACGATGTCGACGCCGCCGACCTGTAGGACCGATGCAGCACCGCCTCCGCCACCTGAACCTGAGCTTCCGTTGGTTCCGGATCGTCCGCCGGTGCCACCCTCGTAGCCGGCGAGTGGATTGGATCCAGCCGAACCACCGGTAGCGGCGCCACCACCCGTTCCGCTACCTCCACCTGAGCCGACGGCGATGGTGAGGACCTGGCCCGGGGTCACCGCAATTGTTCCCTGCACCTGCCCGGCGTACCCGCCCGCGGGTGAAGGGCCGGCCGAATCGGTACCGCCACGCCCGCCTTGTCCGCCCACGATGGTGACACCCAGCGCGGTGACTCCGGCAGGAACAGTGAAGCTCTGCGTGGATCCCGTGTAGTTGAACGTCTGAGTCATCATCGCGTCCGCTGAGGCCTGCGGAGCGTTCAGAGCCAACGTGGCGCTGACCATGCAGACAACGAGGATCGACGCAGCAATGTGTGCCGACCTGGACCTTTGGCGCTGATTCATGCAGCACCATCGGCCGGGCCATTCGCCTGTTGAGGTCCCCGCGGATTTCCGGATTTCGCGACTACCCGGTGCCGATTGCGTTCGACTTCTTCTCGGCGGCATAGGCCAACTCGACCAGCGAGAACGCACTCACCCCGACCGGTTCCTCGTCGTCGATCGATGCCTGCATCGCGGCCACAGCCCGTGCCGTCAGCCGGTCAGGATCTGTCACATACCAAACCAGCACCTGGGCGTCGGCCAGGAAACGCACTTCAGGCTGTCAGATCGTCGCCGATTCGATCGCCCATCTCGCGACGGACCGCACGGAGGTCCTCGGTGCTGAAACCCCTGCTGGGACCCGGGGCGCCGACACCGGAGCCGAGCATCGATCGGATGCGGCGAGGCGTGACCGGCTCCACTCTCACCCGATCGCCGGGATGAGCACCGAGACGGTCCAGCTGTTCTGCAGACAGGATCAAGGCACCGTCAACTCCGATGGTGACTTCGATCGTCCCCTGCTGCGACACGCCTCCATCGTACCAACCGGGTCGGTGGCAGCTGCGGGGCTCGGCGCTGACCCACTCGACACCGCTCACGGGCTCGAACACCTCGTCGCGCACGAACGCGACTATTTCGTGGCCACGGAGCGTGCCCCCGTCCAGACCACCTGGTGTTGTCCAGTCCGTCCTGTGCCATCCAGTGCCCGGGGAGAGATTCGAACTCTCACGGAGCGTGAGCTCCCGAGGGGTTTACGCGACTATTTCCGCGACTACCCAGTCGCCAGTGGGGCCACGGCCCGTGACGAACGGGAGGCGGCGAATGGTCCAGACCGCCCGCGCCCCAGCCGGTCAGGACCGAGTTCCGCCCCCGAGTTCTCGACTCGAGTGGTCGAGGACCGTCAGATCGAGTTGCTCTGCGGAGGTGAACTCCCGTACAAGCAGCCGTACGGCCCGCCGCACCTGGTGGTCCTCCACGGTTTCCCCAACGCGACTCCCGAACGGTCGCGGATCGCTCGCAGGCAAGGGCTTGGCGCGTTCGAGGTCTGCTCGGAGGTTGCCAGCGAGATCGAGCCAGAGGTGCGAGCAGAGGTCGGGTGACCGACGACATCGCTCAGGGACCTTCGAGCAGGTGGCGCTCGATCCGACCCCGCTCAGGCTTGTCGAGCAACACGGCGACGATTGCCGCGATCACCGCATCGGTGATCGACTCACCGGTCAGGGCCGCCAGCTCACGGGCCAGTCGGTCCGCCCTCTCGCTCTTGATGCTCTACGCCATGGAACCATGGCCCCGAGGACTCCTCCTGGGTACCACCGTCGTCGCCCGGACCTCATCCACGGTCGAGACACTCGCCCCGGCGCTCGGTGCGTCAGCTATCGGCAGCGTGTTCGCGAGGCAACCGCACCGACACGACCAGGCCGCTCCCCTCTTCGGGATCACGCAGATGGACCGAGCCGCCTGAGACCCTCGCGAGCTGCTCCACGATGGCCAGTCCAAGGCCCGTTCCGCCGAGCTCGGTGTCAGCCGCCTGCCAGAACCGGTCGGTAGCGCGGGCACGGTCCTTCGCTGGCAGTCCACAACCGTGGTCCCGAACCGACATCTCCACGTCACGGTCCGACACGAACACCGCGACCTCGATTGTGGACTCGGCCGGTGCAACACCAAGTGAATTGTCCAGCAGGTTGTCGAGGATCTGCTCGAGCGAACCCGGCACCGCACGAGTCATCGCAGGCTCGGTAGCGGCGAGGATCAACTCGACGTGATGATCCTCGGCCAGCGGGCGCCAACGGGTGACTGCGTCCGCGGCCGCGGCTGCGGCGTCCACCAGAGCTGTTGATGCTGCGCTGGCTTCGCTGCGCGCGAGCGCGAGAAGGCCTCCGACCAGGTCATCGAGTCGCTCGAGTTCGGCATCGATCGCCGCCAGGTCGGCGCGGGCCGTCTCCAGGTCCGCCTGTTCGTCGTCGAGCGCGTCTTCGAGGGACTCGATGCGCAGGCGCAGTGCCGTCAACGGCGTACGCAACTGGTGTGACGCGTCGGCCACGAACGCTCGCTGGGAGCCCATCAGCACCTCGAGCCGGGCCGCCATGTCGTTGAAAGTCACCGCAAGGTGCTGCATCTCCGGGGGACCTCGGTCGACTTCGGCCCGGGCGGTCAGGTCCCCCTCGGCCAAGCGCGCTGCTCCGGTCTCGAGTTGTTCAACAGGACCCGTCGCCCATCGCGCCACCAGCCACCCGAGCGACGCCGCAGCGGCCAGGACCAGCACCGACAACAGGGCCAGGCGCAGCCAGTTGGCGCGTATCTGCTCATTCACCTCGTTTGTGGGGAAGCTGATGCGGACCACGCCGTTGAGGACGCCACCGGACGAGATCGGCACCGCTACGTAGGCGAACTCCTGGCCCAGCGTGTCAGAACGTCGGATGCCCGTGGCCTGGCTGCCGGATCGGGCGACCTCGATCTCGGGTCGGGTGGAGAAGTCCCGAGAGCCCCCGTCGGGCCGGTCGGTGTCGATCATGCTGATGCCGTCCGCGTTCGTCACGACAACGCGCCCCTCGGACTGCTCCGCGTACCGCTCGGCGATCACCGCCACCGCCGCGTCGTCACCTGACTCGACGCGCTCCTCGACCAAGCCGGCAAGCACACGTGCGTCGCGCTCCACGTCGGCGAGCAGACGGTCACGTGCCCGTGCCGCGTAGGTCAGCCCCAGGGGCAGTTCGACGACCAACAGCACGAAGGCCGCCAACAGGACGTAGGACAGCACCAGGCGACGCGTCACGCCGGGCTGACCACCAACTTGAAGCCCACGCCGCGCACCGCCTGGATCCACTCGGGATGTCCGAGCTTGCGACGCAGGGACGCGACGTGCACGTCGAGTGTTTTCGACGATCCATACCAGTTCGCGTCCCAGACCTCCTCGAGGATGTCCCGACGGGGGTGGGCCGCGCCCGGGTCCGACGCCAGGTGCGCCAGCAGGTCGAACTCCTTGGGAGTGAGATCGACGAGCCGACCATCTGCGTGAACCTCGTGGGTGCGTCTGTCGATCACGAGTGGCCCGAGATCGAGATGCGATGCGGCCGGCTCTGTACCGCTGGAACGGCGGCTGACCGCGCGTATCCGGGCAACCAGCTCACGTAGGCCGAAGGGCTTCACGACGTAGTCGTCGGCCCCCATCTCCAGCAGCAGCACCCGATCGACCTCCTCGGATCGGGCGCTCACGACGATGATCGGCACTGACGATCGGGCACGCAGTCGGCGGCAGACCTCGGCGCCGTCCAGGTCAGGCAATCCCAAGTCCAACAACACAAGATCTGCAACTTCAACCCGAGCCAGCGCCTCGGATCCGGACGTGACATGGGTCGCGTCGAACCCGTTGCGTCCCAGCCCCGAGACGAGCGGCGTCGCGATGGCAGCGTCGTCCTCGACCACCAGGATCCTCACGTCCTCAGGGTCCCACAGGCACTGCTCGACGAGCGCAAGGTTCACCAAACCCTTACCGAACAGTCACACGGCTGCTGGAACACGCCTCCGTACGGTGACACCCATGAACAAGACGTCCCCCAAGACCCGCAAGCTGCTCGCCGGCGTCGCCGCCGTCGTGCTCACCCTCGGCGCCGCCGGCGCGGCCGTGGCGGTGAACCTCGGCACCGGTTCCGCCGTCGAAACCCCTGCCGGTCGGCTCTCGGCCACCGAGCCGGCCGGGACGCCGCAGACGTCGAGCGGAGCGACACCGTCGACGCTCCACGCCGACATGACCGTACCGACCGATCCGGCTCCGACCAGCAGCTACGACGATCACGACAGCGACGACGACCGTGACCACGGCAAGGACCGTGACCACGGCAACGACGATCACCGCGACTCCAAGTCGGACGAGCACGACGGCGCGGACGATGACGACTGAATCGGACCCAGCACGACAGTCCCGGACACGGCACCGATCCCGCCGCCACCCCGCAGCGGCATCCCGTGTGCTCGCCGCTGGTCTGGCCACTGCCTCGACGTTCGGTCTCGTCGCCGTGATCGCCTCTCGGGCACCGGCGGCCGACTCCCCAAGGCCTGACGGTGAGCCGACCAGGATCGCCAGGGCCTCCGATTCGCTGCCAGTCGGCTCGCCACCTCCCGTCGTGGTCGTGCGCCGCAGGTACGCGCCCGTCGACGGTGATGGGGCTTCGCCGATCAACACACCGTCGGCCTCCGGAACGGCGACCCAGCGGCAGGCGGCACCCCTCGTGACCGCCCCGCCTCATCGCGCCGCTCCGGTCACCCGGTCGAGCTCGAGCTGACCGGTGATGCCCACTTCGGCTGCTCCCACCCTCGGCACCGTGGCCGAATTGATGGGCACGACCGCCCACGTCGTGCTCACCGGTCCGTCGGCACCGGACGAGGGGTCGGGGATCGAACGCCTGCGCCAATTGGAGACGCGGTGGTCGCGGTTCCGCGACGACTCCGAGGTAAGTCGTCTGAACGCCGCGGGCGGAGCGCCGTGTGTGGTCAGCCCCGACACCGCCACTCTGATCGAGATGGTCCGATGGGCCTGGTATCACACCGCAGGCCTGTTCGACCCGACCGTGCTCGATGCTGTGCGCGCCGCCGGCTACGACCGCAGCTTCGACGAGCTGTCGATCACCGCCGACGCCCTCCCGTCCGCATCGGAACCGAGCGAGACGTTGCCCGCTCCAGGGGCCGGCGGCATCACCGTCGACCCCACGACCGGACTGGTGCAGCTGCCCGACGATGTCCGGCTGGACCCCGGCGGCATCGGCAAGGGCCTGGCTGCGGATCTGTGCGCTACAGCGGCAGTCGATGCAGGAGCCGACGGCGCTCTGGTGTCAGTCGGCGGCGACCTGCGCGTCGCCGGCGAAGCTCCCCCTCAGGGCTGGGAGATCGAGCTCGACCACCACGTGGTGGCGCCCGCACGGGTGAACCTGCGCGTCGGCGCCCTGGCCACATCGACGACGCTTCGTCGCCGGTGGCAGACCCGTCGAGGCATCGCCCACCACGTGATCGATCCCCGCACCGGACGGCCGAGCAACAGCCCCGTCGTGGCGTGCAGTGTCATCGCCGGACAAGCCTGGTGGGCCGAGGCCCTCGCGACCGCACTGATCGTGTCCGGCGGTCCCGTGTCGGCTGACGCCCCGGGCTCGGCGTCCGACGAGGAGAGCACTCCCGACTGGGATGCCCTGCTCACCGACACCGGTGCGCTGCTCACCTTCAGTGACGGCACCAGCCGCGCCGTTGGAGCGCACGCCGGTTCGTTCTCGTCGACCGGGAGGCTCTGATGACCGAGCAGTTCTGGTGGTACATGGCAAGGGCGAGCGGCATGGTCGCTGCCGTGGCACTGGTGTTCACGCTCATCTGGGGGCTGCTCCTCACGACGAAGTTGATCGACCGCAAGGGTCTGCCGGCCTGGTTGACCGACCTGCACCGTTACCTGGGCGGGCTGAGCGTCGCGTTCATCGCGCTGCACATGGGTTCTCTGGTGCTCGACAACTACGTGTCGTTCAGCTGGGCGGACCTGTTCGTGCCCTTCGCCAGCTCGTGGAAGGCCGGGCCCGTCGCCTGGGGCATCGGTGCGTTCTGGGGTCTGGTCGTGGTCGAGGGCACCTCCCTCGCTCAGCGACAAATGGTCCGTTCCACCTGGCGACGACTGCACCTCCTGTCGTACCCGGTCGCACTGATGACGGCCATGCATGCGGCCCAGGCGGGCACCGATGCCGGCAACCCGGTGTTCCGGGTCGTGTCGATCGGGCTGATCGGCGTGCTGAGCGCGCTGACCGTCTTCCGCATCCTGCACACACGACCGAAGCGGACGATCAGGCCCGACGTCGGCTCCACCCCCCGACGCTCCGTGGCACCGGGGGCGCCATGTCCTTGAACAAGGTAGGGATGCCGTCGAGACCACCGCGACGCAGCCGGCCGTCGCGACGCCAGAGCGCTTGCCCGCAGCGTTCAAGAGCCACCGTCGAGATCCGCAGATCGAGCGCCTGAGCCCTGATCGTAGCCCCCCGTGATCTCCGCCACCGACAGGTCACCGCGATCCAGCAAGGCGATGGTCGCAACTGCATCGAGCCGAGCCAACTCGTCTTCGTAGCCGTGAACTTCTGGGCTGCGCTCGGATGAAGGATGAGCCGACCCTGTGATCGCAATCGCCACGAGCGGACCCTACCGGGGCATCAAGATGGGTTGTCCATGCCGTGCGTGCGTGCCCACTGTCGGGAATCCGGTGTGTCGGGATCTGACCTGAACGCCGATTCAGGTCCCGACTCGCGGACCGCCCACTGTCACCCGATCCGAGTGGAAGGCTCTGGGCGTGCGCATCCTGGTTATCGAGGACGATGACGCAGTGGCCGAGGGCTGAAGAGAACCTTGACCGCCGAGGGATTCGAGGTTGAATGGGCACCAAACGGCGATGGGCTGACCGCGGCGCTGGCAGGTCGCCACGACCTTGTGGTGCTCGACCTCGCCAACAGCGAATCCACCGACAGCACCTCGAACGGCGACTCCGGGTCATGCAGGACCGCGAGGATCGAGGTGAACTGCTCGCTGCTGATCCCGTTCGACTTCTTCTCGGCCGCGTGGGCCAACTCAGCCAACGAGACCCCACCCACCCCGACCGGTTCCTCGTCGTCGCTCGATGCCTGCGCTTAGAACGGGATCGTCTGACCGTCTGGCCTCCTTGTCGACCAACCTGATCAAGCGACCTGGACGGCGTCCTTCAGCTTCGTCGGGACCTTCTCGGGGAACGAGACGACGAGGTGCCGGTCCAGCGCGGTGGCCACTCGGGCGAGAGTGTCGATGCGGTTGCGTGCTCCCCCACCTTCCTCGAGGCGGGAGATCACCGACTGGGTGGTTCCCATCCGCTCAGCGAGCTCGCGCTGGGTCATGCCGGCCTCGGTTCGCAGGTCGTAGATGAGCTGACCCAGCGCCAGGTCCTGCTCGATCCCGGCGCGGGTCTCGGCGTCGGGACCGGGGCGCTGCTTCTTGATGTCGTCCCAGCGGGAGTAGTTGGCCATGGTGGTCTCCTTCACGGGTACCGCTCAGCACATGCCGCGGCGGGCTTTGCGAGCTCGGGTGATCTCGGAGCGTTCGTTGTTGCGTTGCTTGCGGAAGGTCGTCAACAAGATGATCCGGCCGTCCTTGGTGAACCGGTAGGTGATCCGACGAGCAGTCGGGCCGAGGGCGAACCTCATCTCGAACAGACCGTCACCGAGACCGCGTGACAATGGCATCCGAGCCGACGAACCCAGTTCGACGAGCCGATCGATGACCACCGCGACGCGGGCCCACTCGGCCTCGTCGAGAGCGGCCACCCAGTCGCGAACCTCGTCATGCAGCTCGATCTCAGCCACACCCTCCAGTATCGCATTCGAGCGATGATCGCACAAGAGCGATGAACAGTGGGCGACAGCCGCCAGGACGCGCTGCACGGTGTCGGCGTGGAGACCCGCTGATTCGAACTGCTCGGGCATGGCTTCCCGACCTCGCTCGGATCCGCGACTACCGACGCGACCACGGCGCGTCGCAACGTCGCTCCCAGTCCACCCCTCGCAGCGACGAGCGCGACCCCGGACCCGGAGGACACCGAGGAGAACCCCTCTGCGGACCATGCCACCCCATGACACCCAGTCCGGAAGGACGGCCACGCTCCGCGGTAAGCCCTTCTGACGCTCATGACGTCCAGTCCGGTCTGGTGTCACCGTGCCCGGGGAGAGATTCGAACTCTCACGGAGCGTGAGCTCCCAAGGGGAATAAGCCTTCGGCCTGCGGTGTCGGCTGGTGTCGCTACGGCCGAGCTCGTGCCGTCCCGGCGGCCATTCGAGGCACCGGAGGGCGGTGTTCGTGACGTCGGGTGCGGGTCAGTCCGGTGGGGTCCGAGAAGTTCGCGACTATTTCCGCGACTACTCGCCGGCACCAGAATCACTCTCAGTGACGATGAAGCGATGCCGGAAACTCCGGGCGAGGGTAGACAACATGCGGGTATGCCTTCATCGATGGAAGGACTGTTCCATATTCGCGCGCCATTCCTGTAGGATCACCACATGGACTTCGTCCGACCGATCGAGGCGATCGTGCCAAGCGCTCAAGGGCGAGTGCTCGCCGTCCTTGTCGAGACCACCGCTGAGCTGAACCTGCGAACCATCGCCCAGCTGTCAGGGGTCAGTCAGGCCCAGACGTCCCGACTGCTACCCGAGTTGGTCGACCTCGGCGTTGTGGAGCGCCGCGAGGTGCCGCCGTCGTCGCTGTTCCGGCTGGTCCCCGAGCACATCGCATCACGAGCGCTGCTCGCACTCGCCCGCTCCGACGAGGCCGTCGTCGACGAGATGGGCCGACTGGCGCGAGACCTCCCCCATCCACCCGTCAGCGTGATCGCCTTCGGATCGTTCGCCCGACGAGAGGCCGACGCCGACAGCGACATTGATGTCGTCATCGTTCGCCCCGTTGAGATCGATGAGGACGACGACGCGTGGATCACCTCGCTCGATTCCTGGCGCAGCGCCGTTCGGCAGCTCAGCGGCAACCCGGTCGAGATCCTCGAGGTGAGTGCCGCAGATGCAGCCACGAAACTTCGCGGTCGCAGCCCGGTATGGACCGACATCCGACGTGACGGACAAGTCGTCCACGGCCTCGACATCGACGCCCTCCGGGGAACACGCCTTGGCTAGGCCGACCCGCACCAGGCCGGTCTCGGCCGCCCAGGTCCGAGCGTACGCGGCCAAGGCCAAGGAGTTCGCCGAGACCGCAGCCAGCGCTCTCGAGGCCGGCCGGAACATCGCAGCCACAAGCCTCGCCATCCACGCCGGCATCAACTCTGCCGACGCCGTTTGCGGCGCCCGGCTCGGCCAGCGCGCAGCTGGCGAGGACCACGACCAGGTACTCGCGCTACTCAGCAAAGCCGGACCCGACGGCGCTGAGATCATGCGCGACCTACGCCGACTTCTCCCACTCAAGACCACGACCGAGTACGAACCAGACGACATCGCACCATCGGCGGCAGCCAAGGCGGTCGAACGCGCCCAGCGGTGCGCCGCTGTGGCCCAGCGAGTGGCCGGCAAGGCGAGGTAGCCCAGCCAGCCGAGGTGCGGATCGGATCGGCACCATAACGGCATCCGCGTCGTCGCAACGGACATCGAATCGGCTACTGCCGTTGTCCTCGGCTCCCATGGGCTTCTCGCTCGAGGCGCCACAGGCAGTCGCCGACCCGTGGGCCTCACCCGACGGCTGCTACGCCGACTCGAAGCGATGCGCCACCCGCTCCGGCGTCAACGACAAGGTCGTTCTGATCCCTTCCGGATCGACCCGCGGGGAGGTCGCGGAGGACTGACCGAATGGCGCAGATCGCTTCGAGCTGGCGGTGACGATGCACGTCCCGTTGCAGCGACTACGGACGCGACTGCGGCGCGGCGCAATCCACCCGCAATGGCGTCCGCCATTCGCCGCAGCGACGACGACCGAACCGCTGAGGGAGCGTCCCGAGAACCCCTCTGCGCCTTATGACATCTGGTGCGTTACGGCGCCCACTCCCCGCGACAAACCCCTCGGCGGCTCATGCCGTCCGATGCGGTCTGGTGCGATTGTGCCCGGGGAGAGATTCGAACTCTCACGGAGCGTGAGCTCCCGAGGGGTTTAAGCCCTCTGCGCCTGCCAGTTACGCCACCCGGGCGGCCTGCCATGCTCCCACGACCGCTCGGCTTCGACGAGCCGCAGATGGGCATCACCGGGTGCGACCAAGTGGCTCACGCCACGCCCACATCGGCCGTGGCGGTGGTCGAGATGCCCTGGGCAGGGTCCGAGTCCCGCAGGTCGATCGGCGTGCCCTCCATCGCAGCCCACGCCGCACGACGGAACCGACCGGCGTCGTGACCGTCGAGCCCGTTCACCGCGACGACCCCGGCGATCACATCAGACTGGACCGCAGCGAACGGGCGTCCCTGGATGCGGACAGCGACGACGGCATGGCCATCGGCCCGACGACGCAGCGTGCGGTCCACGTCGGCGAGTCGGGGCGGCGAGCGGAACACCGGGACGCGGAGCCCACGCCCGCGGGCGACGGCAGACACCGCCCTTACGACCTCGGCGAAGGCGATGGCCGGCGGCGGCTCAGGGACGGGAGCGAGGTGGACGGGGGCGAGGTGACGGGCTGGCACATCGCCCATGCAAGCACCGAGGTCTGACAGCGACCCGTGACATCCCGGGAAGCGACATCGGCGGGGCGGAGTGTCACACCCCCGCGGCACGCTACGAACATGTGTTCGATCCCCGACCATCGTGCCCGCACCGGCACGCCTCACGACGTGACGAGCGATCCTGACCCCTCGCGTCCGCACGGCCCAGGCTTCACCGGCTTCGGACCCGCCACCGTCGCATCGACGGTCCGCTCCCACGTCGCGCTGTCCGCCGCTCGCCTCCTGTCCGCCACCGACGTCACGTGCCTCACCGACGACGAGTGCCTCGGCGTGTTCGACGACCTCGAAGCCGTCCAGCGATCGCTCGACGCCATCGGAGCGATGGTGGTGAGCGAGATCGACGGACGGGACCTGTGCGACACCAGGTACGGGATCAGCACCCGGGTCTGGTTCGAGCGGCGCCATGGCCGATCGCGGGGCACGATCGGCCGTCAGGCGAGCGCGGGGCGCAAGCTCCGCCGTGACCTGCCCCAGATCGCTCACGCCCTCGCCCGTGGCGAGATCACCGGCGA
>JACDJC010000648.1_pt1 | contig 38384 bp, 33 predicted proteins | sample 7454191 | NCBI WGS metagenome assembly JACDJC01 (sample SAMN14253291, study PRJNA609438) | sludge metagenome | isolation source: sludge after 25d culture with pyrite and EDTA | collected 2018-12-20
AGTTTGGTCCCTATCTGCTGTGGGCGTTGGAGATTTGACGGGGGTTGCTCCTAGTACGAGAGGACCGGAGTGAACGCACCTCTGGTGTACCTGTTGTCACGCCAGTGGCATCGCAGGGTAGCTAAGTGCGGAAGAGATAACCGCTGAAAGCATCTAAGCGGGAAACTCGCCTGAAGATGAGATCTCCCTGGGGACTCGATCCCCCTTAAGGGTCGTCCTAGACCAGGACGTTGATAGGCCGGGTGTGGAAGCGCAGTAATGCGTTCAGCTAACCGGTACTAATTGCCCGTGAGGCTTGACCCTATAACTTTGCTTTATCAGCTCAGCGTGATACCGCAAGGTTGTGTGTGCGCCTCACAACCCCGCGGCCGGGCTTACCCTCCCGGACGCGACGAACAGATCTACGCGGCTGTCTCGATATCTTCTTTTCGAATTGGTTCGTTCGCCGCCGGGCAACCGGCTGCGGGCGGGCTACAAGTTACGCCTGACGACCATAGCGCGGTGGAACCACCCCTTCCCATCCCGAACAGGACCGTGAAACGCCGTAGCGCCGATGATAGTGAGCACCTCGCTTGCGAAAGTAGGACATCGTCAGGCAATTCTCCGACGCGAAGAAGCCACCCCGAGCGGGTGGCTTTTTTGCGTCCGCTTCGGCAACGCACAGCGCGCAGCGGGCGCTGCGAACGAGGCGCGTTTCGCCCTCGTTCTTGAGGCGCGTTAAGGTTTGCCTTCGAGGCCGAAGCGACAATCGTCGATCCGAGGAGGCAACGCGATGGCTGCGAAGAAGGTTCCGATCTACTGCTACCAGTGCGTGGCGGGGCCCGACCTGCTCAAGGTCGAGGTCGAGGACGGCGTTGCCAAGCGCGTCGAGTCGAACTACGACATCAGCGGCGAGCATCCGGGCGGCGGTCGCGTCTGCGTGAAGGCCTACGGGCTCATCCAGAAGACCTACAACCCGAACCGGATCCGCCAGCCGATGAAGCGGACGAATCCGAAGAAGGGCCGCAACGAAGATCCCGGATTCGTCGCGATCAGCTGGGAGGAGGCGCTCGATATCGTCGGCGCGAAGATGCGCGAGATCCGCGCCAAGGGGCTGCTGAACGAGGAGGGCGTGCCGCGGCTGGCCACGTCCACCGGCGGGGGCGGAACTCCGGTGCAGTACATGGGCAGCTTCCCCGCCTTCATGGCCGCGTGGGGGCCAATCGACCAGGGCTACGGCGCCGGACAGGGCGTCAAGTGCTACCACTCGGAGCACCTGTACGGCGAACTGTGGCACCGCGCGTTCATCGTGTCGCCCGACACGCCGTACGTGAACTACATCATCAACTGCGGCAACAACGTCGAGGCCTCCGGCGGCGTGGTGGGCATCTGGCGCGAGGCCGACGCGCGTGTGCGAGGCGCCAAGCGCGTGCAGGTCGAGCCGCACCTGTCGGTGACCGGCGCGTTGTCGGCGGAATGGGTGCCGATCCGGCCCAAGACCGACGCTGCGTTCCTCTTCGCGCTCATCCACCGCATCGTGCACGAGCAGGGCTGGGAGAAGAGCTGCGACCTGCCGTACCTGAAGAACCGCAGCAGTTCGCCGTATCTGGTCGGGCCCAACGGCTGGTTCCTGCGTGATGCCGAGTCGGGCAAGCCGCTCATCTGGGACCTCGCCGACGGGCGAGCGAAAACCTACGACGACCCCGAGCTGAAGGACCCGGCGCTCGACGGCGAGTACACGCTGGCCGGCGTCGAGCACGGACCCGACGACGAGCGCATCGAGCACGAGGCGGCGCGCGTGCGCCCCTCGTTCGGAGTCTTCCTCGAGCACATGCGGCAGTACTCGCCCGAGTGGGCGGCCGAGGAGTGCGGCGTTTCGGCCGAGACGATCCGGCGCATCGCCGACGAATACGTCGCTCACGCCTGCATCGGCCAGACGATCGAGATCGAGGGCCAGACGCTGCCTTTCCGTCCGGTTGCCGTCATGGTCGGCAAGTCGGTGAACAACGGCTGGGGCGGTTATCACTGCTGCTGGGCGCGCACGATGCTCGCGGTGCTCGTGGGCGCGCTCGAGGTTCCGGGCGGCACGCTCGGCACCACGGTCAAGCTCGTGCGGCCGGCAATTTCGCGCGTCGGCTCGGTGTTGCCGGGCCCCGACGGCCTGATGCAGTATCAGTTCAACGAGACCTCGCGTGAAGGCTGGCTGCGCCAGCCGAACATCCGCAACGCCTACAAGACGCTGGTGCCGCTCGTCTCCGATTCGCCGTGGTCGCCGGCGCTCGGTCCGGCGCACCTGCCGTGGCTGTTCCAGAAGAAGGCGCCCGAGAACTGGCCGCGCGTCACCCCGCCCGACATGTGGATCTGCTATCGGACGAACCCGGCGATCTCGTCGTGGAACGCGCCCGAGATCGCCGAGCGGCTGGCCGAGTTTCCGTTCATCGTGGCGTTCTCGTACACCGAGGACGAGACCAACCACTTCGCCGACATCCTGCTGCCCGAGGCGCTCGACCTGGAGAGTACGCAGCTCATCCGCATCGGCAGCACCAAGTTCACCGAGCAGTTCTGGAAGCACGAGGGCTGGGCGATCCGCCAGCCGGCCATCGATTCGCACTGCGACGTGATGGACTTCACCGAGATCTCCACGGCGCTGGCCGAACGCGCCGGCATCCTGCCGCAATACGTGAAGGCGGTGAACAAGGGCGCCGCCGGAATGGCGCTGCGCGATCGCAAGGGCAGCTTCGACTATTCGCTCGACGAGACGAAGAGGCCCACCGGCGACGAGATCTGGAACGCGATCTCGAAGGCGGCGAGCCACGATCTCACCCACGGCGAGGAGGTGCGGGATCTCGACTGGTTCAAGGAGAACGGCTTCCTGCTGCGCCCGTTCCCGCAGCTCGACTGGTACCTGTATCCGGCGCTCGAGCGGCAGAACCTGCGCTTCGAGCTGCCGTACCAGGAGCGCGTCGTGCGCCACGGCCGCCAGCTCGCGCACCGGCTGCACGAGATCGGCGTCGACTGGTGGGAGCACCAGCTCGCCGAGTACGAGTTCCTGCCCACCTACGAGCGCTTCCCCGAGATCTGGATCGAATACGCACGCGAATACGGACGCGACCCGGACGAGTTTCCGTTCTGGGCGCTCACGGCCCGCTCGATGCAGTACAGCTGGGGCGCCAACGTCGGGCTGCCGTTGATCAACGAGGTCGCCAACAACGTCGCCGGGCACCGCGGCGTGATCCTCAATCGCAGCACGGCGCGCAGGCTGGGCATCGTCGAGGGCGAACGGCTGATCCTCGAGTCGGTTTCGGGCCGCACCGAGGGCAACGCGGTGTTGCGCGAAGGAATACGCCCCGATACGGTGTTGATGATCGGCCAGTTCGATCACTGGAAGACGCCGTTCGCGAAAGACCTCGGGTTGCCCAGCCTGAACTCGCTCACCGACCTGTCGCTGAAGCTCACCGACGGCACCGGCAGCGGCGCCGACGTGATGCGCATCCGCATCCGGCGCGCAGCGAACGGGGAACTGGTGGCTGCTTCGCCGGCAGGCGCCGATTCGGGCAAGCGCGCTTCGGCGCGAGGAGCACTGGCATGAACGACGTCGTCACGCGCACCGCTTCGCCCGCGGATGGCAGCAGCAGTTCGCTCGCGCGCACGATCCAGCAGGCCGATCTCGACCAGGTGCTGGGGGCGCGCACCGACGGCTACACGCCGAGCGGGAAGCCGAAGGGCACACACACGCCACGCTGGGGAATGGTCATCGACCTGAACCGCTGCGTCGGTTGCCAGACGTGCACGATCGCCTGCAAGCACGCGAACGACACGACCCCGGGCGTGCAATGGCGCAGGGTGCTCGACGTGGAGCAGGGCACCTTCCCGAACGTCGAGCGGCTGTTCCTCGTCACCGGGTGCCAGCATTGCGCCGAGCCGCCCTGCGTGCCGGTCTGTCCCACGGGCGCGACGCGCCAGCGCGAGGACGGTCTGGTGACGATGAACTACGACGTGTGCATCGGTTGCGCGTATTGCGCCGTTTCGTGTCCGTACAACGCGCGCACGATCGCGCACGAGATGACGGGCTACTACGGCAAGCAGCGCACGAAGCAGGAGAAGGCCACGGCGCACCCGGAGCGCATCGGCGTTGCGCAGAAGTGCACGTTCTGCGTCGAACGCGTCGACGAGGGCATGGCGCAGGGGCTTACGCCCGGTGTCGACCCGCACGTCACTCCGGCCTGCGCAGCCTCGTGCATCTCGCAGGCGATCCAGTTCGGCGACTTCAACGACCCCCAGAGCAACGTCTCGCGCCTGACTCGCGAGGGCGAGTACCTGCAATTGAACGCCGACGTCGGCACCGATCCGCAGATCAAGTACCTGTACACGACGCCGGCGGTGCCGGGGCGCAGCGTGTCGGACGAAGATCTCGACGACGAGCGCCGCGCCGACCCGGCCAATCCGCTGGTCGGGCCGCGCCAGACTTTCTGGGACTGGCGTGCGGCGATGAACTGGATTTTCGGCGGCATCGGCACGGGGCTGGCGATCACCGGCGCGGCGGCGATGGGCGTCGGCGTTCTCGCGCCGGACGCAGGACCGTCGTTGTTCTTCGTGTCGGCGTTGCTGGTCGCGATCGGCCTGTTCTGCGTGTTCCTGAAGATCGGGCGGCAGCTGCGCTTCTGGCGCGCCGCCACGCGCTGGCAGACGTCGTGGATGACGCGCGAGCTGTACGCGTCGCTCGTCTTCTTCCCGTCGGTGCTGGCCAGTCTCGTCGCGCCCGGACCGGTGCCGTTCGCGTTCGCCGCGGTCTCGGGCGCCGTGTTCCTGTTCTGCCAGGCGAAGATCCTGCACCGGGCGCGCGGCATACCCGCCTGGCGCGTGCCGCTGATGCCGTGGATGCTGATCGCCACCGCGTTGTTCGAAGGCGTTGGTGCACTCGCGATCGTCGCCCTCGCGCTCGGTGCTTCGATGCACACCGGCGGCTGGCCGTCGCTCGCCGGCGCCTCGATCGTCGTGCTCGCGCTGGTCAACGCTGCGCTGTGGCGCGCCTACGTGCGCACCGCCCGGGCGAACGGCGTTCCGCCGCTGTCGCGCCAGGTGCTCGACGCGTTCACGCCGACGCTGACGGCCTTCGGTCACGTGGCGCCGATCGTGTTCGCGATCCTCGCGTTCATCGTCACGCCGGCTTCCGCCCCGCTGCTCGCGCTTGCCGGCGCAGCGGCGATCGCCGGCGGTGCCGCGTGGAAATACACCGTGATCGTGCGCGCGGCCTACATGCAGGGTTTCGACCTGCGCAAGATGCCGCAGCGCGGGTCGGGCCGGCTTGCCGCGCCGCTGCGGATGGATCGCGCCGCGATGCCGCGGCCGGCGAACGCCGCACCGATGAAGAGCGCGGTGGAGTGAGCGACGCGGGTGCGAAGCAGGCCGCGGGCGAGCTGCGCCCGTTGCCGCACTCGCGCGATGCGTACCGGCATTTCTGCCCCGTCACGACGCGCTGGATGGACAACGACGCGTACCGGCACGTCAACAACGTCGTCTACTACTCGTTCTTCGACACGGCGGTGAATCGATACCTGATCGACCAGGGCGTGCTCGACATCGAGCGCAGCCCGGTCGTCGGACTGGTCGTCGAGACGAACTGCCACTATTTCCGGCCCGTGTCGTTTCCCGATTGCGTGCAGGCGGGCGTGCGCGTGGCTCGCATCGGCAACAGCAGCGTGCGCTACGAACTGGCGATCTTCCGCGGCGACGAGCCGCTCGCGTGCGCGCAGGGCCACTTCGTGCATGTGTACGTGGATCGCCTGACGAACCGGCCCGTTGCGCTGCCGGCAGCTTTGCGCCAGGCGCTGCAGCGCATCCACGCCTGAGCGCCGCGCGCGTCGGCCGCTTCACCCGCTGCGGGCGAGCCAGTCGCGCAGTCGGTGGTACACGGCAGGACGGTCGAGCAGCGCGAGATGGCTGGTTTCGTACTGCACCGACCGCTGGCCGGGGGCGAACAGCGCCGGCTCCGTGCGCGTTCGCATGCCGAGCGCGCTCGCCAGCGGCACGATGCCGTCGCCCAGCAGGCGGTCTTTCAGGTCGCCGTCGCGCCGGCCCAGCGTGGCTCCGATCGCCAACGGGCGCACGTGCGCGAACGACGAGGCCCGCGGCGCGGCGGCGAACGCCGAGCGATCGTCGATGCGGCCGTAGCGCAGGTCCTGGATGCCTGCGCTGCGCGCGGCGCCGAGACGGGCGAACGGTGCGCTGTACGGGCTGACGCGAAGCAGCCGCTCGAGCCAGTGGCCCCCGCGTTCGAGGGGAGCGCCGCGATGCGGCGTGCCGAGAAACACGATCGCATCGAGCCGACGCAACCAGGATTGGCCGCTGCGCGCGGCGTGCAGGCAGGCGCCGCGGGCGAGCATGCCGCCCATGCTGTGCGCCACGATCGACAGCCGCTCGATCGGCACCGGCCACGCCGCCGACAGCGCTTCGAGCAGGCGGGCGAACTCGCGCGCGTTCATCGCGATCGGCAGGCCGCTGTTGTAATGCAGGTAGAGCACCGAGCAGTGCAGATCGCGTGCGAGCGCCGCGCCGTGGTCGTGACCGTTGCGCAACCACTGCCGGTCGTTCATGCACAAGCCGTGCACGAGGACGACGACGTGCCCGCAGGCGTCGGGGAACTGCGCAGCGAGTGCGTCGCGTTGCACGACGATCGGCCGGCCGTCGCGATGCAGGCGCATGCGGATCGCGAGCGGATTTCGGGTCGCGGCGAGGTGATCGCCGAACACGCCGTTCAACGCCGCCAGCGCCGCGCATCGTGCGTCGCTGGAGCCGGCTTCGGCGATCAGCCCGGGCGCCTTCGATCCGAGCACGGCCTGCAGCGCAACGCCGGTGATCCGGGTCGCGCCGCGGACGCTGGCGTACACGCGCCCGGTCAGCCCGCGCGTGCGCGCGGTCTCGCGCTCGCGTCGCGCGGCGGCGGAAAGCGCTCGCTTGCGCGGCGCGAACGCGATCGCGGCATGCAGCGCCTCGACCAGTTCCGTGATTCGCGTGGTGGCGTCCACTCCGAGGCGCGCTGCTCCCCGCAGGTCGTTGGGCTGCAGATGGCGTTCGCCCTTGCTCATGTCGACGCCGGCGCTTCGGCTGCTTCGGGAACCGGGGCGCTGCCCGCTCGCGGACCGCGCCCCGGTGCGCGTTCGCGCAGCGGCGTTGCCGCGGCACGCGCGATCGATTCGCGCAGCCACGCATGCCCGGACCGGTTCTCCCGCCGACGATGCCACATCGCGTGCACGTCGACGCGCGACAGGTCGAAGGGCAGGGCGCGCACCGCTACCTTGTCGGTGGTGCCGGTCGACGACAGGAAGTGTCGAGGCAATACCGTGAGCAGGTCGGAATTGGCGACGATGATTCCGGCGGTGAAGAACTGGTTCACGGTGACGACGATGCGCCGCGAGCGGCCGAGCGCGGCGAGCGTCTCGTCGACGTGCCCGAACGGCCGCCCCGAGAAGCTCACCAGCAGGTGGTGCGCGCGGCAGTACGCATCGAGCGTCAGTTCGGCTTTCGCCAGCGGGTGCCCGAGGCGCATCACGCACGCGTAATGGCTGCTGTACAGGCGCTGGTGCCCGTATGCAACGGCCGTGTCCGGACGCATCTCCTCCATCGCGATGGCGGCGATCGCTGCCGGAAAATGGCCCACGGCGAGATCGAGGTCGCCGTCGACGAGCAACTGGCGCGGATCGCGCGTCGTCAGCGGCAGCACGCGCAGCGAAACACCCGGCGCCTCGCGCTCGACGAAGGCGACCAGCGGCGGGATCAGCAACGAGGCGGTGGCATCGGCCATCGCGAGCGTGAAGGTCGCGCGCGCCTCGGAGGGAACGAACTCGGCGGGCGAGAAGGTCTCGCGCAACTGCTGCAACGCCTGTCTCACCGACGGCCACAGCGCGATCGCCGCCGGCGTGGGTTGCACGCCGTAGCCGGAGCGCACGACGAGCTCGTCGTCGAGCGCGTCGCGCAGGCGCCGCAGCGCGTTGCTGACGGCCGGCTGCGTCATTGCGAGGTTGCGCGCCGCGCGGGTGAGATTGCGTTCGGCCATCACTTCGTCGAAGACGCGCAGCAGGTTCAGGTCGAGGGTGCGGAAGTTCATCGGTACGCCGGATCGCTTCGAATTAATCATACGATCCGTGAATTATACTCATGGCTAACATCCATTGGAAACATATATCGCGAATCGCCATAATCCTTCCAACGCAACGAACACCCCTCGCAGAGGACACGATCATGACAACGCTTGTAAGCACCCATGGGGGCCTCGGGCGCGTCAACACCAACGGACGCGCGAAACCTGCACAGCCTCGGGGACCGGTTGCCGCGTGGATCGCTCGCTGGGTCGAGCGCATGCAGGTCCGGCAACAGGAACGTGCACTGCAGGCATTGATGGAACTGGATCCGCGCGTGCGCGCCGAGGTCGACGCAGCGGCCGCTCGCGCGAGCTGGGACCGCTGAAGGCGAAATGAACCGCCGGCCGATCGGCGAATCGATCGGCCGGCAACGAACAGGCGGGTGGCGCCCCAGGGCGACGCCCCACGGAGTCTCCTCCTCCACCGCATGGTGGATTCAGCCCGCGAGCTTTCGCGGGCTTTTTTTTTGTGCGGCGACTTTCACGCTGCCGGCAAGCGTTCCGGTTCGGCAAGCGTTCCGGTTCGGCAAGCGTTCCGGTTCGGCAAGCGTTCCGGTTCGGCAAGCGTTCCGGTTCGGTATAGTCGGCAGGATCGACCTGGATATCCGGCCTGCGATGCCCACTCCCGAAATCCTCTGGCGACCCGGCCCCGAGCGAATCGAGCGCGCGGGCATCACGCGCTTCAGCCGCTGGCTGCAGGAGACGCGCGGACTGTCCTTTCCCGACTACGAGTCGCTGTGGCGCTGGTCGGTCGACGATCTGGAAGGCTTCTGGGGTGCTTTCCACGAGTGGAGCGGCGTGATCGCGCATACGCCCGCGTCGCGCGTGCTTGCGCAGCGCGAGATGCCGGGCGCACGCTGGTTCGACGGCGAGACGCTGAATTACGCCGAGCATCTGCTCGCGCCCGCGCTGCGCCCCGAGCTCGCAGAGCGGCCGGCGCTCGTCTTCGTCTCCGAATTGTGCGAACGCCGCACGATCGGCTGGCGGCAACTGCGCGCAGAGGTGGGCGCGCTCACCGCGACGCTCGTCCGTCTCGGCGTGCAGCCGGGCGATCGTTGCGCGGCGTACATGCCGAACATTCCGCAGACCGTCGTCGCGATGCTCGCCACGACGAGCGTGGGCGCGATCTGGTCGAGCTCGTCGCCCGACATGGGCACGGTGAGCGTGCTCGATCGCTTCCGGCAGATCGAGCCGACGGTACTGTTCGCCGTCGACGGCTACCGATACGGCGGCAAGGATTTCGACCGCAGCGATGTGGTGCGCGAGCTCGTGCGAGGGTTGCCCTCGGTGCGCACGGTCGTCTTCGTGCCGTATCTCGACGCGCGGGCGCGTCTCCAGCTCGACGCGCGGGCGCGCCTCGACGGCACCGGCGCCCCCGAGGTCGTGCCGTGGGACGACGCGATCGCGCAGCCGGCCGAGTGCCGTTTCACTGCGCTGCCCTTCGAGCACCCGCTGTGGATCGTCTACTCGTCGGGCACCACCGGCATGCCCAAGCCGATCGTGCATGGACACGGCGGATCGGTGCTCGAGAACCGCAAGGCGAGCGCGCTGCACCTGGATGTCGACGAAACCGATTGCTTCTTCTGGTTCTCGTCGACCAACTGGATCATGTGGAACCTGTGGGTGTCGACGCTGATGACCGGCGCGACGCTGCTGCAGTTCGACGGCAATCCGGGCTACCCCGATCTGGGCACGCTTTGGCGCCTGGCCGAACGCGAGCGGCTCACGTTCTTCGGCACCAGTCCGGCCTTCGTGTCGTTGTGCATGAAGGCGGGGCTGAACCCGCGCGCGCAGTTCGATCTGTCTGCGCTGCGAACGATCGGCTCCACCGGATCGCCGCTCACCGAGGAGGCGTGCCGCTGGATCTACTCGCACGTGCACGACGACGTGCTGCTCGCATCGATCTCCGGCGGCACCGACCCGGGTGCCGCATTCCTCACGGCGTGCCCGGTGCTGCCGGTGTACGCCGGCGAGATGCAGTGCCGCGTGCTGGGCGGCAGGATCGAATCGTGGAGCGACGACGGCAAGCCGCTGATCGGCGAAGTGGGCGAGCTCGTGTGCACCGAGCCGATGCCGTCGATGCCGCTGTTCTTCTGGGGCGACACCGACGGCAGGCGCTACTTCGAGAGCTACTTCGACACGTATCCGGGTCCGCCGAACGTCTGGCGCCACGGTGACTGGCTGATGCTGCACCAGCGTCCCGAGAGCGTGACCGCGACGATCTTCGGGCGCTCCGACTCGACGATCAACCGCCATGGCATCCGGATGGGGACGAGCGAGCTGTACCGCGTCGTCGAAGAGTTCGGCGAAGTCGCCGATTCGCTCGCGGTCGATCTCGAATACCTCGGTCGCGAATCGTTTCTTGCGCTGTTCGTCGTGCTGCGCGAGCCGGGCTCGCAGATCCCCGGCATCGGCGCCCGGGGGCCGGCAGCCGATCCCGATGCCGCCGCGCGCGGCGAAACCGGCGTCGACGCCGCGTTGCGCAAGCGGCTGCTCGATGCGTTGCGCACGAAGCTTTCCGCGCGGCACGTGCCGAACGAGGTCTACGCGATCGCCGAAGTGCCGCGCACGATGTCGGGCAAGAAGCTCGAGGTCCCGGTCAAGAAGATCCTGCTCGGCCAGCCGGTCGAGAAGTCGCTCAACCGCGATTCGATGGCGAATCCGGCCTCGATCGAATGGTTCGTGCGTTTCGCTGCGGCGCGCGCCGCGCGCGCCTGAGCCGGCTGCCGCTCGCGTGACGCGCCGAGGCGCCCGGATCGAGATCATCGCGCCGTCGGGCGCGCACCTGTCGCTCGGGCGTTTCGACCGCGCGCTCGAACGCCTGCGCGAACGCGGCCACGAATTGCGCTGCAGCGCGCCGCGCGCCGGCTGGCAGCGCTTCGGCGGCACCGACGAGGCGCGCCTCGAACAGATCCACCGGGCGGCCGGTGCGCGCGACATCGACGCGGTGATGATCACGCGCGGCGGCTACGGCGTCTCGCGCCTGCTCGATCGCATCGACTGGCCGCTGGTCGCGGCTTCGGTCGCGCGCGGCGTTCGCTGGATCGGCTACAGCGACTTCACCGCGTTCCAGCTCGCGCTGCTCGCACGCACCGGTGCGAAGAGTTTTGCGGGCCCGGGCGTCGCCGGCGACTTCGGGGCCGACGTGCCCGATCCGTACCTGCTCGAGCACTTCGACGCGCTGATGGACGGACGGCTGCTCGCCGTTCGATGGCGCGATCGCTGGCCGATGCCGGCGTCGGCGCCGGCGCCGGTGCGGGCGCCGGACGACGGGCCGGTTGCCGTCGGGCGCCCCGGCGCGGCGCCGCAGCAGGCGATCGAAGGCACGCTGTGGGGCGGCAACCTGTCGCTCGTCGCCGCCGCGGTCGGCACGCCGTACCTGCCTGCCGTCGAAGGCGGCATTCTGTTTCTCGAAGACGTCGCCGAGCATCCGTATCGCATCGAGCGGATGCTGCATCAACTGCGCTACGCGGGCGTGCTCTCGGCGCAGCGCGCCATCGTGCTCGGCGAGTTCACGGATTGGAAGCCCTCGCCGCACGACAACGGCTACGACCTGCGCGCCGTCGTCGAGCATTTCCGCACGCGCCTGGCGGTGCCCGTGATCACCGGCCTGCCCTTCGGTCACGTGCCGGCAAAGGCCGTGCTCGGGGTGGGCGAACGCTACCGGCTCGAGCGCCAGGGCGATGAATGGCAGCTCACACCGGCATCGACTGCTCGGCCAGCCGCACGAACAGCGCTGCGCCCACCGGAAGCACCGCATCGTTGAAGTCGTAGCGGGAGCTGTGCAGCAGGCAGCCTTCGGCGGCGCCGCCCTGTCCGAGACGGAAGTAGGCACCGGGGCGCATGCGCAGCATGAACGAGAAGTCTTCGGCGCCCATGCTCGGATCGAGCTCTCGCACCACGTTCGCCGCGCCGACGAGCTCGTCGGCCACCGCCGCGCCGAACATCGCCTCGCGCGTGCTGTTGATCGTGGCCGGATACACGCGCTCGTAGACGAGCGAAGCCTGGGCGCCGAAACCGGCGGCAACCGACTCGACGAGCGCGCGCAGCCGCTGCTCGACCATCGTCTGCGTGGCTTCGCGAAACGTGCGCACGGTGCCGACCAGCTTCGCTTCGTGCGGAATGACGCTCATCGCGCCCGGGTGCCCGGCCTGGATCGAGCACAGGCTCACCACCGCCGAATCGATCGGGCTGACGTTGCGCGAGACGATCGACTGCGCTGCGGTGACGATGTGCGCGGCGACCAGCACCGGATCGACCGTGAGGTATGGATGCGCGCCGTGTCCGCCGCGACCCTCGACCGTGATGGTGATGCGATCGGCGGCCGCCATGATCGGACCGGGCCGCACGGCGATCGTGCCGGGCGGCAACGCCGGCCAGTTGTGCATCGCGTAGACGGCGTCGCACGGAAAGCGCTCGAACAGCCCGTCGTCGATCATCGCCTTCGCGCCGCCGTGCCCTTCCTCGCCCGGCTGGAAGATCACGTGGACGGTGCCGTCGAAATCGCGATGCTCCGCCAGATAGCGCGCGGCGCCGAGCAGCATCGTGACGTGTCCGTCGTGCCCGCAGCCGTGCATCACCCCCGCCTTGCGCGAACGGTGCGTGTGCTCGCCATCTTCCTGCAACGGCAACGCGTCCATGTCGGCACGCAGGCCCACCGTGCGGGTGCTGTTCGTGCGTCGGCCGCGAATCACGCCGACGACGCCGGTGCGACCGATGTTGCGATGGACCTCGTCGACGCCGGCGCGCTGCAGCTGCCGGCTGACGAGTTCCGACGTGAAGTGTTCCTCGAATCCGAGTTCGGGATTCGCGTGCAGCGCCTGCCGGATCGATGCGAGTTCGCGCTGCCAGGCGCCGATCGCCTCGAGTGCGCGTTGCGAGCCGGAACGCCGCGCCGCCGGCGGATCGATGCGCAGCGCGAGCGATCCGCTGCACGGCTGTGCCGGTGATTCGCTGCGGGCTTCGAGTGCGATCGGGGTGCGCATCGACGAAAGGAATTGCTCGATGCCAGTGTACGACGGAAGCCGACGCCGGCCCCTGCCGTGCGGCGGCTCCGCGGCAGGCACGGCGCGCTGCGCGGCGTCGCGGTGCCCGATTCAGTTGCTTGCGCGCGACGAAGCGGCGAACCAGCGTTCGACCAGGCGCACCCAGTACGCCGCGCCCAGCGGAATCAGCTCGTCGTTGAAGTCGTAGTTCGCGTTGTGCAGCGTGCACGGACCCTCGCCGTGGCCGCCCGCGCGATGCTCGCCGTCGCCGTTGCCGAGCATCAGGTAGCAGCCCGGCTTTTCCTGCAGGAAGTAGGCGAAGTCCTCGGCGCCCATCGTCGGCTCGAACTCGTGGACGCGATCGGCGCCGACGAGTTCGCGCGCCACCTCGCGGCAGAAGGCCGTTTCCTTCTCGTGGTTGATCGTCGGCGGGTAGTTGCGTTCGAACTCGACCTGCGCGACGCAGTCGAAGGCGCGAGCCGTGTGCGAGGCGATCTCGCGCATGCGTTGCTCGATGAGGTCGATCGTTCGTGTCGTGAACGTGCGTACCGTTCCGCCGATCGTCGCGATGTCGGGAACGACGTTCGTCGTCTCGCCGGCCTGGATCGTCGTCACCGACAGCACCGCCGGCTCCACCGGGCGCTTGTTGCGCGTGATGATCGTCTGCAGGCCCTGCACGATCTGGCAGGCAACCGGAACCGGGTCGGCGCCGTTGTGCGGCATCGCCGCGTGCGAGCCGCGTCCGCGCACCGTGATGCGAAACTCGTTCGACGAACCCATCATCGGCCCGGCGCGCAGCGCGAAATCGCCCGCCGCCAGCCCCGGCCAGTTGTGCAGGCCGAACACGGCGTCCATCGGGAAGCGATCGAACAGGCCGTCGCGGATCATCGCCCGTGCGCCGCCGCCCCCTTCCTCGGCCGGCTGGAAGATCAGGTAGACCGTGCCGTCGAACGCGCGGTGCTGCGCGAGGTGGCGCGCTGCGGCGAGCAGCATCGCCATGTGCCCGTCGTGTCCGCACGCGTGCATGCGCCCCGGGTTCGTCGATGCGTGGGCAAAGCCGTTGCTCTCGGTGATCGGCAATGCGTCCATGTCGGCGCGCAGGCCGATCGCGCCCGCCTTCGCAGCGGCCGCGCCCGGTGCATCGCCTTCTGCGCTGCCGCGCCCGCTGCCGTGCACGATGCCGACGACGCCGGTGCCGCCGAGCCCGCGGTGCACGGCGATGCCGTACTGCTTCAATTGCGCAGCGATCAGCTCGCTCGTTCGGACCTCCTGGAAGCCCAGTTCGGGATGCGCGTGCAGGTCGCGGCGCAGCGCGCGGATGTCGGCATGGAATTCGGCGATCCGGTCGATCAGTTGCATCGAGACCTCGCGGGCGATGAAGTGGCAACGTCCTACGTTAGCATCGGCGGATGACGCCTGCGCCCGGTGCGGATCACGAGGCCCGACCCCGGGCTGGATACGGTGCCGGCGCCGGCGCGGCGCACCGTCGTTGCGATCGCGCTCGCCGAGCGCTGCGCGCCTTCGCGGCAGCAGTGCTCGCCGTGTCGCTGCTCGGCGGCTGCGCGACATGGACCGACGGCCCGGGCTACTACCTGCAGTCGATCGCCGGCCATCTTTCCGTGATGAGCAAGGCACGGCCGATCGCGTCGGTCGTCGACGACCCGAACACGTCGCCGGCACTGCGCGAGCGCCTGCAGGACGTGCTGGCGATACGCGCTTTCGCCAGCGACCGTCTCGGCCTGCCGCGCAACGGCAGCTATACCGAATACGCCGATCTCGGCCGCCCCTTCGTCGTCTGGAGCGTATTCGCCACTGCCGAACTGTCGATGCGGCTCGAGCAGTGGTGCTTCCCGTTCGTCGGCTGCGTGGCTTACCGCGGCTACTACGACCGCGACGATGCCGAGCGCTTCGCGCAGCGACTGCGCGACCAGGGGCTGGACGTCGCGGTGCGCGGCGTTCCCGCCTATTCGACGCTCGGCTGGTTCGACGACCCGGTGCTCAACACCTTCATCGGCTACCCGCTGGCCGAGGTGGCGCGCCTGATCTTCCACGAGCTCGCGCACCAGGAACTCTACGTGAAGGGCGACACCACGTTCAACGAGTCCTTCGCCACCACGGTGCAGAGCGAAGGCGTGCGCCGCTGGCTCGACGCGGCGGAAAAGCGCACGCACGACGCGAAGCTGCGCGCGCAATGGGAGATCTTCGAGACTCGCCGGCAACAGTTCCTCGCGCTGCTGCAGCGGCACCGCGCAGCGCTCGCGGCGCTCTATGCGTCGCCCGTATCCGACGACGCGAAGCGGGCCGGCAAGCGCGAGATCTTCGCGGCGCTGAAGCGCGACTACGAGGAACTGAAGCGCTCGTGGGGCGGATTCGACGGCTACGACGGCTTCTTCGCGCAGCCGCTCACCAACGCGCACCTGGCGTCGGTCGCCACCTACAACGATCTCGTGCCGGCGTTCCGTGCGCTGCTGCGGCGCGAGGGCGGCGATCTGCCGGCCTTCTATGCCGCGGCGCGGCGCATCGGCGAACTGCCGAAAGGCGAGCGAAGCGCGGCGCTCGATGCGCTCGCGCCTTGATCGAACCCCCATCCGCGGCGTGTTTTTCGCCGGCATAATGGCCGCGACAGGCAGCGAGCGGCCTCTTCGAGCCGCGGATTGCCGACGGGAGAGAACCATGGATCGTTTCTGGCTGAAGAACTATCCCGCGGGCGTCCCGCACGAGATCGACACGAACCGCTACCGCTCGCTGGTCGAGTTGCTCGAGGAGTCGTTCGCGCAGTTCCGCAACCGCAAGGCCTACGTCGGCTTCGGCAAGTCGATCAGCTTCGGCGAGGTCGACGAGATGTCGCGCACGCTCGGCGCCTGGCTGCAGTCGCGCGGACTGAACAAGGGCGACCGCGTGGCGTTGATGATGCCCAACGTGCTGCAGTACCCGGTGGCGATCGCCGCCGTGCTGCGTGCCGGCCTCGTCGTCGTCAACGTCAACCCGCTGTACACGCCGCGCGAGCTCGAGCACCAGCTGAAGGACTCCGGCGCGCGCGCGATCATCCTGCTCGAGAACTTCGCCGCCACGCTGCAGAAGGTGCTGCCGCGCACGGCGGTCGAGCACATCGTCGTCGCGTCGATGGGCGACCTGCTCGGCTTCGGCAAGGGAACGCTCGTCAACACCGTCGTGCGGCACGTCAAGAAGCTCGTTCCCGCCTTCGACTTGCCGGGGGCCGTGCGTTTCAATCGGGCAATGGCCGAAGGCGGCCGGCTCGAGCTGGCCAAGCCCGAGCTCGGCCACGAGGACGTCGCCTTCCTGCAGTACACGGGCGGCACCACCGGCGTGGCCAAGGGCGCGATGCTCGTGCACCGGAACATCATCGCCAACGTGCTGCAGGCCGAAGCGTGGATCCAGCCGGCGCTGAAGAACACGAAGCGCGGGCCGCTGCCCGAGCAGCTCGTCTGGGTGTGCGCGCTGCCCCTGTACCACATCTTCGCGCTCACCGCGTGCTACCTGATCGGCATGCGCCTGGGCGGGCTGAACATCCTCATTCCGAATCCGCGCGACCTGCCGGCGCTGATCAAGGAGATCCGACCGTACCGCTTCACGCTGTTCCCGGCGGTGAACACGCTGTTCAACGCGCTGGCGAACAACGCCGAATTCGCGAAGCTCGATTTCTCCGGATTGCGCGTCTCGCTCGGCGGCGGCATGGCGGTGCAGGAGGCGGTCGCCAAGAAATGGCTCGCCGTCACCGGCTGCCCGATCTGCGAGGCCTACGGGCTGTCGGAGACCTCGCCCGCCGCCACCGGCAATCCCACCGACACCGACGTCTTCAGCGGAACGATCGGCCTGCCGTTCCCGTCCACCGACGTGGCGATCCTCGACGACGACGCGAAGCACCTGCCGCTGGGCGAGCGCGGCGAGATCGGCATTCGCGGTCCGCAGGTGATGACCGGCTACTGGAACCGGCCCGACGAAACGGCGAAGGTCATGACCGCCGACGGCTTCTTCAAGACCGGCGACATCGGCGTGATGGACGAGCGCGGCTACACGACGATCGTCGACCGCAAGAAGGACATGATCCTGGTCTCGGGCTTCAACGTGTATCCGAACGAGATCGAGGCGGTCGTCTCGTCGCACCCCGGCGTGCTCGAGGTGGCGGCGGTGGGCGTGCCCGATGCGGCGTCCGGCGAGGCGGTGAAGCTCTTCGTGGTGAAGGGCGACCCGGCACTCACCGAGCAGGCGCTGCGCGAGTACTGCGCGCAGCACCTCACCGGCTACAAGAAGCCGAAGTACATCGAGTTCCGCCAGGAACTGCCGAAGACGAACGTCGGCAAGATCCTGCGCAGGGAACTGCGCGACGAGACGGTGAAGGCGAAGGAGAGGGAGACGCAGGCGGCGTAGGACTCGAGCCTGCAGCGCATCGACGATGTCGGTGCGCGCGCAGTCGTCTCCGCACGAGGAGCGCGACCGACAACTCCGCGAGCGTGCCTGCGCTGATCAAAGGCGACGATACCGAGGGGTAACTATCCCTCCCGCAGCCGGAACCGCTGCAGCTTGCCCGTCTCCGTTCGCGGCAGCGCATCGCAGAACTCGATCGCCCGCGGATACTTGTACGGCGCGATCGTCTGCTTGACGAAGTCCTGCAGCGCGGCGACGAGCCCGTCGTCGGCGCGCCAGCCGGTCTTCAGCACGACGAAGGCCTTCACCAGCTGGCCGCGCGCCTCGTCGCGCACGCCGACGACGCCGCATTCGGCCACTGCTTCGTGCAGCAGCAGCGCCGACTCGACCTCCGGTCCGGCGATGTTGTAGCCGCCCGAGATGATCATGTCATCGGAGCGCGCCTGGTAGTAGAAGTAGCCGTCCTCGTCCATCGCGAAGGCGTCGCCCGGCAGGTTCCAGCCGTCGCGCACGTAGTCGAGCTGGCGCGGGTCGGCGAGGTAGCGGCAGCCCGTGGGGCCCTTCACCGCGAGCTTGCCGACCACGCCGTGCGCGACCTCGTTCATGTCGTCGTCGACCACGCGCGCCTCGTAGCCGGGCACCGGCTTGCCGATCGCGCCGCGGCGCACGTCGTCGGGCGCCGACGAGACGAAGATGTGGATCATCTCGGTCGAGCCGATGCCGTCGATCATCTCGATGCCGCTCGCCTGCTTCCACAGCTGGCGCGTCGCATCGGGCAGCGCCTCGCCGGCCGAGACGCTCTTCTTCAGCGACGAAAGATCGAAGCGCGATGCGATCATCGCCATCTGGCGATACATCGTCGGCGCCGTGAAGACGATCGTCGCGCGGTGCCGCTCGATGGCGCCGAGCAGCGACTCGGGCGTGCCGCGCTCGAGCAGCAGCACCGATGCGCCGACGCGCAGCGGAAAGCACAGCATCCCGCCCAGGCCGAAGGTGAAGGCCAGCGGCGGCGTGCCGCAGAAGATGTCGTCGGCCGTCGGCTTCAGGATGTGCCGCGGAAAGAGATCGCACATCGCGACGATGTCGCGATGAAAGTGCATCGTTCCCTTCGGCTTGCCGGTGGTGCCGGAGGTGAAGGCGATCAGCGCGACGTCGTCCTGCGCGGTGTCGCAGGCTTCGAACGGCTCCGGCGTGTCGGCGAGCCAGGTCTCGAGCGCGTCGTCTTCGCCGCTGCCGTCGTTGAAGAACATCACCTGTTCGAGCGCGTCGGTCTGCTCGCGCAGCCGATCGATCTCGTCGCGCAACTGCAGGTCGCACAGCGCCGCCGACACGCGCGCTTTCTCGACGACCGGCGCGAGGTCCTTCGCGCGCAGCAGCGGCATCGTCGGCACCGCGACGAGCCCCGCCTTGATCACGGCGAGCAGGCAGGCGGCCATCATCGGGTTGTTCGTTCCGCGCAGCAAAACGCGGTTGCCCGGCACCAGGCCCATCCGGCCACGCAGCACGCGGGCGATCGCGTCGACGCGCGCCTGCAGTTGCGCGTAGCTGCAGCTCGCCTCCTCGGTGCGCAACGCGATCGAGCCTGCGTGGCCGTCGGCCACCATCCGGTCGAGCAGCTCGACGGCGGCGTTCATCCGTGCCGGATAGCGTGTGTCCGGCGAATCGAGGAACTCGGGCCACTGCTCGGGCGGCGGCAGGTTGTCGCGGGCGAAGGTGTCGACGTGGGCGGACGGATGCATCGGCTCTCCTCGTTCTTCGAATCTTCGTGGCGGCGATCGTATCGTGCGACGCCGTCCGTCGCGATACCCTGTGCGTCGGCGGGGCGGCCGAGTCCTCAGCCGACGGTCGCCGGGCCTGTTGCATCAGGCAGCCCGGTGCGTCGCGCCCATCCCGCTTGCGTGCGTTTGCTTTTCGTGCGCAGCGCCTGCGCACGCCGCTTGCCGTCGACCAGCCCCGGTTTCAGCTTGGCCAGCAGCGCGAGCAGCTGATTCCGCTCTTCGAGCGATAGCCCCTCGAAGAGCGAGACGACCCAGCGTTCGTGCCCGGCCGCCATCTCGGCGAAGCGTTTGCGCCCTAGCGGCGAGAGCGTGAGCCGGATCGTGCGCCGATCGTCGCTCGCCGGTTCGCGGCGCAGCAGACCCTCCGATTCGAGCTGATCCGCCAGTGCAGTGATGTTCCCGCCCGTGACCATCAGGCGCTGCGACAACTCGCTCATCCGCAGCCCGTCCGGATGCCGGTCGAGCTGCGCGAGCAGGTCGAAGCGAGGCAGCGTGCTGTCGAAATCGGTGCGGAGGACCTGGCGGACCGACGCTTCGATGAGACTGGTGCAGGTCAGCAGGCGCAGCCACAGCCGCAGCGCACTGTGGTCGTGCTCCTGCAGCCGCGTTTCGTGGTCGAGCGGCGAGCGCGGCATCTCGGAGGAGGACATTCGAAACAGTTTAGGGTTGAACTGTTCGTGCTTCAAGCGAAGCGGAGACGGGGCAGGGACTTCGCGCGCCCCTTCGCCTGAAGCTGCAGACCGAATCGCGCAAGCTGCGCGACAAGTACGGGGTGGCGGCCGCACTCGGGCAGCGCTGCGACGGGCGAGCACAAAAAAAAGCGCCGGGTCGCCCCGGCGCTTTCAGACCTGCTTCGTGTACCGGCGCGAGCCGGTGCGCGATCAGAACAGGTGGCGGATACCGATTGCGACGCCTTGCGGGTCGGCACCGAGAGCGCCGGCCGACGCTCTGTTGTCCGACGCGAGGACCGCGAACTGCGCGTTGTCGTTGTTGCGCATCATCCCGTACGTGGCGTACAGGTTTGTGCGTTTCGACAGCGGGTGCACGTACGCGAGGCCGAAGCTCGTGCCTTTCGGGTCTTTGAGGCCATTCGCGGGATTGTCGACCTTCAACTGAATGACCTGCGCGAGCAGTTCGCCGGTGCCGAGCTTGATGCCCGCGCCCAGCCCCAGGCCTTGCAGCTTGTCGCCACCCATCGTGGTCAGCGTCGCGTTTCCGTCGGCGTCGGCGATACCGTAGGTCAGCGTCAGACGGAAGCCGCCAAAGTTGTACCCGGCGCCGAGACCCATCTGCTTGACGCTGTCGCCGTTGGCGCTGCTGTTGAAGACACCGCCTCCACCGTTAAGCGTTCCGCCGTTGATCTCTTGATAGTAGCCTTGCACCGTCAGGGGACCGCCGGCCCAGACCCCGGACAGACCCCACGCATCGTCGATGTCCTTGTTACCGGACATCGCGCCCGAAGTGGCGTCGTTCGTCTCGCCCGTCGCGTACATCGCTCGGATGGTCACGCCGGAGAACGAACCCGTGTAATGCACGCCATTGCTGACGCGCGTGTTGATGCCGCCCTGCGCCGTGAAGGTCAGCCAGTTGCCGAGCAGGCCATATCCCATGACATCGGTCGTGCCAGCGGCCGAGAAGGCAGGGGTGTAATCGCGGCCAAAGCGAATTTCACCGAACCCTCCGGCCAGGCCGACAACCGCCCGACGCTGCCAGAAACCCGAGCTGTCGCTGGCACCGGTGTCGTACTTGACGCCTGCTTCGATGTTAAATGTGGCCTTCAGCCCGCTTCCGAGATCTTCCGTGCCACGAATTCCCAAACGGCTCGTCGACTGATAACCGGATTCGACGACCATTGCTGCATCAGCGCCCCGCGCATCGGTATCGACGAAGCCGACGCCCGCGTCCGCGATGCCGTACAGAGTCACGTTCGTCGACTGCGCGAACGCGGCTGCCGGCAGCGCTGCGGCGACCGCCACTGCAAGAAGCGTTTTCTTCATTGAAGGTTCTCCTAGGTTTCTGGAATCAATCGTCGGCGTGGTGTGCCGCCGCAACTCCCCGAGTGGCCGACAGGCGTTTCCCGGTTTGAAGTCGAACGTATTCTCGCCAAATTCACTGGAGGAGCAAAGAAACGAGCGCCTCTGGATGGCCATCGGACCGGATTCCGTGGCGCCTGCGCAACAGCCGGGCGGTTCGCGCCGTTCGCGCAGGCGCAGTCCGCGACGAGGTTGCGGCGCCCGCAGGCCGGCCCGCGCGGCGTTATCCTGAGCAGCGATTTTCGATACGAGGTTCGAATGTCCATCGATTCGTTGCGAAACCCGGATTTGCTCGACCGCAGCCTCGCCACGCTGGGGCGGGCGCTCGCCTCCGTCGCAGGCGCCGGGCCGACCACGCGGCCGATGCCCGTTCGCGCTGCAGACCCGGGCGTCGACGAACCGGTCGAGTTCTCGGATCGGCGATTGTCCGGTGCGCTGATGCGCGTGAACCACGTCGGCGAGATCTGCGCGCAGGCGCTGTACGAAGCGCAGGCGGCGAGCACCGTCGATCCGGCGCTCGAGCGCGAGTTCCGCACGGCGGCTCGCGAGGAGGGCGATCACCTGGCGTGGACTCGCGAGCGTCTGCGCGAACTCGGCGCCAGGCCGTCGCTGCTCAATCCGCTCTGGTACGCAGGTTCGTTCGCGATCGGCCTGCTCGCCGGCCGGATGGGCGACCGGCTCAGCCTGGGCTTCATGGCAGAGACCGAACGGCAGGTCGAGTCGCATCTGGCACGGCACCTCGACCGCCTGCCGGCGAGCGATTCCCGCTCGCGTGCGATCGTTGCCGCAATGCAGGAGGACGAGGCTCGGCACGGCGAACACGCGCGCCGACTCGGGGGGGTGGAGCTCCCGGGGCCGGCGCGCTGGATGATGCGTGCGGCCTCGAAGGTGATGACGACGACCGCGCACTATGTTTAGCGCGGTGTTGCACACCGGGCGCCGCTGACGGGCCCGCGGATCAGTCCTCGACCACCTCCCAGTCGTGCGTCAGCTCGGCGGTCTGCCCCATCATGATCGAGGCCGAGCAATATTTGTCGTGTGACAGGCGAATCGCCCGTTCGACGACGTTCGGCTTCAGCGAGCGCCCGCGCACGACGAAGTGGAAGTGGATGCGCGTGAAGACCTTCGGGTCGGTCGGCGCGCGATCGGCACTCAATTGCACTTCGCAGCCGCGAACGTCCTGGCCGCTGCGGCCGAGGATCACGACGACGTCCGACGCCGTGCATCCGCCGGTGCCCATCAGCAGCATTTCCATGGGTCGAGGGCCCAGGTTGCGCCCGCCGGCGTCGGAGGCGCCGTCCATGACCAGCGCGTGCCCGCTTCCCGATTCGGCCAGAAAGCTCATGCCTCCGGGCCCCGTCCATTTAACCGTGCATTGCATCACCGCTCCTGAAAACCGGCATTCGCTCTCGCCGCTTCCCGCAAGGATGTGCGAAAACCGTTTTGTTGCGATGCAGTATCGAATCGAAGCAGGGCCGAACGACGCACACGTGTTCTCGGGAAAGGCGATCCGCAGGAGGGAAAGCCCTTGAGCTGGATCAAAGATCTGCCCCGGATCCGTGGCTTCGGGCAGACGCCGCGCGACGCGCCGTCTTGCACTGCAGCATCGATTTCGCTATAGTGGTTCCGTCTCCTCCACCTCCTCCTCCTTGGTGGATTCATCCCGGGCCTCGCGCCCGGGTTTTTTTTGACGACCGCCGTGATCGGGCTCGAGGGGGCGCCGTCCTCTACCAGACGATCCGGCACGAGAAGCCGTTCAGCGCCTCGTCGTTGGTCAGCAAGGGCACCGAGATCCATTCGCTCCGTGCAGCCAGCATGCGGTCGAACGGGTCCTTGTGCGTCGACGGGTACGAGTCCGCCCGCAATGCGCGGCGTTGATTCGGTCGGCGCTGAGCCTCGAGTCGGGAGTCGAGACGGAATCCTGTTTTGACGACGAGGCCGTCCGGCCCTACAATTGAAGGCTTTTCTGCGGTTGCTGCCTTGCCTTGGGCGTTTCCCGGGCCCTGCCGGCCGTTTCCGGGCGAAGCGCTCGCGCGCCGCTCTCGACTGAGATTCTCATGAAGACCTTCTCCGCCAAGCCGCATGAAGTTCAGCGCGACTGGTTCGTCGTCGATGCCACCGACAAGGTGCTCGGGCGCCTGGCCGTCGAGATCGCGCGTCGCCTTCGTGGCAAGCACAAGCCCGAGTTCACTCCGCACGTCGATACGGGCGACTTCATCGTCGTCGTCAACGCCGCGCGCATCAAGGTCACCGGCAACAAGGCCGACGACAAGATCTATTACCGCCACACCGGCTACCCGGGCGGCATCCGGGAGCAGAGCTTCGCGAAGATGCAGGCACGGCATCCGGGCCGCGTGCTCGAGAAGGCGGTCAAAGGCATGTTGCCGAAGGGCCCGCTCGGCTACGCGATGATCAAGAAGCTCAAGGTGTACGGCGAGGCCACGCACCCGCACACGGCGCAGCAGCCGAAGGCTCTGGAGGTCTGATTCCGATGATCGGCGACTACAACTACGGCACCGGCCGGCGCAAGACTTCCGTCGCACGCGTGTTCCTGAAGCGCGGCACCGGCAGGATCGTCGTCAACGGCAAGCCGCTCGACGACTACTTCGCGCGCGAAACCGGCCGCATGATCGTGCGCCAGCCGCTCGATCTCACGCAGAACCTCGAGTCCTTCGACATCCAGGTCAACGTGCACGGCGGCGGCGAATCGGGCCAGGCGGGCGCCGTTCGCCACGGCATCACGCGTGCGCTGATCGACTACGACGCGGCGCTCAAGCCGCAGCTGTCCAGCGCGGGTCTCGTCACGCGCGATGCGCGCGAGGTCGAGCGCAAGAAGGTCGGTTTCCACAAGGCGCGCCGGCGCAAGCAGTTCTCGAAGCGCTGATTCGTTCGCCTCGCAGCTCCCCGGCCGGGCGCTGCGGCCGGGCGTTCTGCGGAGGGTGCGATGATCAAGGTCGGAATCGTCGGCGGCACCGGGTATACCGGGGTCGAGTTGCTGCGCCTGCTGTCGCAGCATCCGCACGTCGAGCTCGTCGCGATCACCTCGCGCAAGGAAAGCGGCATGCCGGTGGCGGACATGTTTCCGTCGCTGCGCGGGCGCGTCGATCTCGCGTTCACCGATCCGGCCTCCGCACCGCTGGCGAAATGCGACGTCGTGTTCTTCGCCACCCCGCACGGCGTGGCGATGGCGCAGGCGCCGGAGTTGCTCGCCGCCGGCGTGCGACTGATCGACCTGGCCGCGGATTTTCGCCTGAAGAGCACCGCCGAGTTCGAGCGCTGGTACAAGATGCCGCACTCGTGTCCCGACGTGCTCGCCGAGGCGGTATACGGACTGCCCGAGGTCAATCGCGAAGCGATCCGCGGCGCGCGCGTCATCGGCCTGCCCGGCTGTTATCCGACGTCGGTGCAGCTCGGTTTCTTGCCGGTGCTCGATCCGGAAGCGGCTCGTGCGGCGGGCGGCGACCTGGTCGAACTCGATTCGCTGATCGCCGACTGCAAGTCGGGCGCATCGGGCGCCGGACGCAAGGCGGAGGTGGGTACGCTGCTCGCCGAGGCGAGCGACAACTTCCGGGCGTACTCCGTGACCGGCCACCGCCACCTGCCCGAGATCCGGCAGGGCCTCGAGGCAGTCGCAGGCAAGCCCGTGAAGCTGGCCTTCACGCCGCACCTGGTGCCGATGATCCGCGGCATCTTCTCCACGCTGTACGCGCGGATCACGCCGCGCGCGCAGGATCTCGACTTCCAGGCGCTCTACGAGCGTCGATTCGCCGCCGAACCCTTCGTCGACGTGATGCCGGCGGGTTCGGCGCCCGAGACGCGCTCGGTGCGGGCCTCGAACTTCGTTCGCCTGGCCGTGCACCGGCCGCCCGAGAGCAACCTGCTGATGGTGCTCGTCGTCGAGGACAACCTCGTGAAGGGAGCGTCCGGGCAGGGCGTGCAGGTGATGAACCTGATGTTCGGCCTGCCCGAGGACGCCGGGCTCACGCAGCTGCCGATCCTGCCCTGAGGGGGCTGGTGCGGTGCGCTGTCGCGCCTGGCGCATGGCGCTCCCGCCGAGCGCATGGGGCTCCCGCCGAGCGCATGGCGCTCCCGCCGAGCGCATGGCGCTCCCGCCGAGCGCATGGCGCTCCCGCCGAGCGCATGGCGCTCGAATAACGAGCGCGCAACGGCGTGGAGTTCGTTGCACGCTCGGAGAAGCTCGATTTTCGAGCTGCGCCGTGCCAGCGCATTTCGAGCGCGGCGAGCGCGCCCGGGGGTGGCAGGGGCGGCCCGGGGGCGGCCCGGAGCGCCGACCCAGAGCCGACCCGGAGCCGACCCGGAGCCAGCCCAGAGCCGGCCCGGCCCAGAGCGCCGGCCCGGAGCGCCGACCCGGAGCCGACCCAGAGCCGACCCAGAGCCGACCCGGAGCCGACCCGGAGCCGACCCGGAGCCGACCCGGAGCCGGCGGCCTGCACCGGTACGGCAGACCGGCAAGTCCGCCAGCCAGGCCGTACAATAGGTCTAAACCGGAGGTATCGAATGGAAGCTGTCGCCGAGACGATGGATCCGCTGGTGTTCACCGAAGCAGCCGCGGTCAAGGTGAAGTCGCTGATCGACGAGGAAGGCAACCCCGAGCTCAAACTGCGCGTGTTCGTGCAGGGGGGCGGGTGCTCGGGCTTCCAGTACGGCTTCACCTTCGACGAGGAAACGGCCGAGGACGACACCGTGCTGCAGAAGGGCGGCGTCACGTTGCTCGTCGATGCCATGAGCCTGCAGTACCTGATGGGCGCCGAGATCGACTACAAGGACGACCTCGACGGCGCGCAGTTCGTCATCAAGAACCCGAACGCGTCGAGCACCTGCGGCTGCGGATCGTCGTTCTCCTGATCGCTCGCGGGCTCGCGGGCTAACGGATTCGCGGGCTCGCGGGCTCGCGCCGAACACGGCGCGCTCGCCGGCGGGCACACGCGCGGGTCGCTACCCACGCGATTGGGCACCGGCCGCTACCCGCGCGATACGCGCGGATCGCTGATCGACCCCAGCACGCGCGGGCCTCGTGCGCCGGTGACCGCCGCCAGATTGCCTGCCTTTGCGTCGATGCGCTGCGCCGCAAGCCAGGCGAAGGCCGCGGCTTCCACCGCCTGCGGCTCGATGCGTAGCGCGGCGGTCGTCTGCAGCGGCGCCGGAGCGAGCCGCGACGCGAGTCGCTCCATCAGGTAGTCGTTGCGCGTGCCGCCGCCGCAGGCGTATACCGCCTGCGCGCCGTAGTCGGCACATGCCGCGGCGACGGTGAGCGCCGTCAGTTCGACGAGTGTCGCCTGGACATCGACCGGCTCGGGGGGGTCTTCTCCAGCGCCGCCGTCGCTGCGCCGGCCGCCGGCGACATCGATGGCGCGACGCAGCCACTGCGCGTGGAACCGGTCGCGCCCGGTGCTCTTCGGCGGCGGCAGCGAAAAATACGGCTCGGCGAGCATCTGCGCGAGCAGCTCCTCGTGTACCGCTCCGCTGCGCGCCCACGCGCCGCCCTCGTCGAAGTCGCGCCCGGTGTGCTGCCGGCACCAGGAGTCGAGCAGCGTGTTCGCCGGTCCGATGTCGAAGCCGCGCACGGGCTCCTGCGATCCGCAGTCGGCCGGCAGCAGGGTCAGGTTGGCGATGCCGCCCAGGTTCACGATCGCGCGTCGCTCTAGTGCGCTGCGGAAGACCTGCGCGTGGAACGCGGGAACGAGCGGCGCGCCCTGGCCGCCGGCGGCGATGTCGGCGGCGCGAAGGTCGTGGACGACGGCGATCCGGCAGCGTTCCGCGAGACGCGCGGCGTTCAGCAGCTGGATCGAGTAGCCGAGTTCGGGACGGTGACGAACGGTCTGGCCGTGCGCGCCGATCGCGGTGATCTGCCGTGCTCGAAGTCCGGCCTGCACGAGCAGCGCTTCGACCGCATCGGCGTAGCGGTCGGCGAGGGCGCCGGCGGCGTGCATCGCGCGCGCGAGTTCGTCGGCGCCGCCCGCCTGCAGCGCATGGAGTTCGTCGCGCAGCGCATCGTCGAGCGCGATGCTGACGAAGCCGCCGGTTCGAATGCCGAAATCGAGCTCGTCGATCTCGAGCAGCGCTGCGTCGACCGCATCGACGCTGGTTCCCGACATCAGGCCCACGAAGCGACGCATCGCAGGGCCCGCCGGAGCGTGGAAGCGAGCGCGCGCTACTCGAAGCGCGCGAGCTTCATGCCCTCGAGCTGCGCGAGCCGCACGCGCAGCGTTTCGACCTGCGCGCTGAAGCGCTTCATTTCGCTCTTGTCGAGCGGCGCGGCGCCGGGCATGTCGACCGTCATCGGATCGACGTTGTCCCCGTGCACGATGAACTCGTAGTGCAGGTGCGGGCCCGTGGCCACGCCGGTGGCGCCCACGTAGCCGATGACCTCGCCCTGCGCGACGTGCGTGCCCACCGACAGATCGTTCGCGAAGCCGTGCAGGTGCGCATACAGCGTGCGGATGTCGTTGCGGTGCTTGACGACGATCACGTTGCCGTAGCCGCGCTGACGGCCGACGAACTCGATGACGCCGTCGCCGGAACTGCGCACCTTGGTGCCGATCGGCGCGGCGAAGTCGGTGCCTTTGTGCTCGCGCGTGTATTTCAGGATCGGATGCATGCGCGCCGGCTGGAAACCGGACGAGATCCGGCTGAACTCCACGGGTTGGCGCAGGAAGGAGCGCTTCAGGCTGTGGCCGTCGAACGAGAAATACTCGCCCCGACCGCCGCCCCGATCGAACCAGATGGCCTCGTGGCGGCTGCGGTCGTTGTCGAACTCCAGCGCCAGCACCCGCCCGACCACCGGTGGATCGAGGCTGTCGGCTTCGCGGATCATCTCGTAGAGAACGCGCAGGCGGTCGCCGCGGCGCAGGTCGCGCGTGAAGTCGACCTTGTCTTCGAGGATGTCGGCGATCTGGCTGGCGACCGCATCGGGGATGCCGGCCGCGTCGATCGCCGAAAAGAGCGAACTCTGGATCTCGGCGACGCCCATCGCGACCTGGCGCTCGACCGGCACCGGCTCCTCGGTGACGTGGAAGCCTTCGGCGTGGCGCTCGATGGTCAGGCGGCGCGCCGGCTGCGCCGAATTCGGGTCGAGGCTGCCGAAGCGGTACTGCAGCGTCCGAACGCGTCCGGCCGAGTCGATGTCCGCCGTGACGGTGCGGCCGGCCGGGAGCTGGAGCAGCTTGCGTGCGAGCGGGTTCGAGGCGACGTATTTGTGGAAGTCGGGGTCGGTGGCGCCGAGTCGGTCGAGCAGCGAGGCCAGCGTTTCGCCGCGACGGATGCGTTCGGTGTGCACGAAGGCATCGTCGTCTTCGCCCTGCAGCGACGGCCAGGAGATCGGCAGCGAGTCGATCACCGTCTGCAGCGACGGCGCCTCCTCGGGGTTGCGCAACGGCGCCGTCGCCAGTGCGGTGACCGCCGCCAGGGCCGTCGTTACGGCGACGGCCGTCGCCACCTTCGAGAAACGGGAGCGGAATGGGTGGCTCATCGCGCTGGTCGGTTCGTCCGATCTTGAGTTGGGTCGACGCGGCCGCTTCCGCCCCTCGGCTAGAATCGGTCCCTTCACCCCGGCAACAGCCCCGGCACGCACGACTCGGCGCGATGTCCCGGTCCGGCAGAAGTGGCGCGGATTCTACCGGATTCCTAGTGGAAACCACCTACTCGATGAAGACGAACGGCGGCAGTTCCCGGAACGAAGCGCATTCCGCCCGCGAAGCGACGCTCGGCGGGGCCGCCGGCGAGTCGGCGCTCGGTCCGCCGGTGAGCGACGCCGCCCGCGAGGCGCTCGCCGTCACGCTGCGCGGCGCCGACGAGTTGCTCGTCGAGAGCGAGTGGCTGGCCAAGCTCGCGCGCAGCGAAGCAAGCGCCACGCCGCTGCGCATCAAGCTCGGCCTGGACCCCACCGCCCCCGACCTGCACCTCGGCCACACCGTCGTCCTCAACAAGCTGCGCCAGCTGCAGGATCTCGGCCACACGGTGATCTTCCTGATCGGCGACTTCACCGCGATGATCGGCGATCCGTCGGGGCGCAACGTCACGCGCCCGCCGCTCACGCGGATGCAGATCGAGCAGAACGCGCGCACCTATTTCGACCAGGCGAGCCTCGTTCTCGACGCGGATCGCACCGAGATCCGCTACAACGCCGAGTGGTCCGACGCGCTCGGTGCGCGCGGAATGATCGAGCTCGCTGCCCGCCACACGCTCGCGCGCATGCTCGAGCGCGACGACTTCGCCAAGCGCTACCGCGACGGCCTGCCGATCTCGATTCACGAATTGCTGTACCCGCTGATGCAGGGCTACGACTCGGTCGCGCTGCGTGCCGACCTCGAGCTCGGCGGCACCGACCAGAAGTTCAACCTGCTCGTGGGCCGCGAACTGCAGCGCGAGTACGGCCAGCCGCCGCAGTGCATCCTCACGATGCCGCTGCTCGAAGGCCTCGACGGCGTCGAGAAGATGTCGAAGTCGAAGAACAACTACGTCGGCATCACCGAGCGCCCCGACGAAATGTTCGGCAAGCTGATGTCGATCTCCGACCAGCTGATGTGGCGGTATTTCGAGCTGCTGTCGTTTCGCCCGATGCGCGAGGTGCAGGCGCTGCGCGACGAGTGCGCGCAGGGCCGCAACCCGCGCGACGTGAAGGTGCTGCTCGCGCAGGAGATCGTCGCGCGCTTTCATTCGCGCGTCGACGCCGAGCGCGCCGCGGCCGGCTTCGATGCGCGCTTCCGGCTCGGGGCGGCGCCGGCCGACATGCCCGACGTGGTGCTGCACGGCGCCCCGGTGGCCCTGACGCAGGCGCTCAAGCGTGCCGGGCTGGTGCCGTCGACGAGCGAAGCGAACCGCAGCATCGAGCAGGGCGGGGTGCGCATCGACGGCGAGCGGGTTTCCGACCGGGCGCTCGAACTCTTTCCCGGGACCTACGTCGTGCAGATCGGCAAGCGCCGTTTCGCGCGCGTGCGCATCGAACCGGGCGAGTGAGCGGCGGGCTGAGTTGATCGCGCTGCTGCAGCGGGTCACGCGCGCGCAGGTCGAGGTGCGCGGCGAACCGGTCGCGGCGATCGGCCGCGGATTGCTCGTCTTCTATTGTGCCGAGCGCGGCGACGGCGAGGCCGACTGCGATCGACTGCTCGGACGGGTGCTGCGCATGCGCTGCTTCCCCGACGAGGCCGGCCGGATGAATCGCAGCGTGACCGACGTCGGCGGGGAACTGCTCGTCGTGCCGCAGTTCACGCTCGCAGCCGATACGTCGAGCGGCCATCGCCCCGGCTTTTCCGGCGCTGCGCCGCCCGACGAAGGCGAACGGCTGTTCGAGATCTTCGTCGATCGCGCAAGCGCTGCGCACGGCGCCGTGCAGTCCGGGCGCTTCGGCGCCGACATGCAGGTCTCGCTCGTCAACGACGGGCCGGTCACGCTTTGGCTGCACGCCGCTTCGCATCCGGCCGCCGAGCAAGGGCCGAACCGGTCGCGCGCGGCGCCGCCGAGCGCCGAACCCCCTGCTCGCTTGACTGCCGGCGAGAGGGCAACCTACGCTGGCATGCGACACTCGAAGCAGGGAGGTTCCACCGAATGAGGCTTTCCAGCGAATCCTTCTCCGACGGCCAGCCGATACCCGACGAATTCGCCTTCTGCCGGATCGACCCGAAGTCGCACGTCGCGCTGTCGTCGAACCGAAACCCGCAGCTGTCGTGGTCCGATGCGCCGATCGGCACGCGTTCCTTCGCCATCGTCTGTCACGACATCGACGTTCCGAGCAAGCCCGACGACGTCAACCAGGAGGGGCGCGAGATTCCGGCGACGCTGCCGCGCGTTCACTTCCATCACTGGACGTTGATCGATCTGCCGATCGGGCTGCACGCGATCGCTGCGGGCGAGTTCTCCGACAAGGTCACTCCGCGCGGCAAGTCCGGACCCACCGCGAAGCACGGCGCGCGGCAGGGCATCAACGACTACACCAGCTGGTTCGCCGACGATCGCGACATGAACGGCGACTACTACGGCTACGACGGCCCGTGCCCGCCGTGGAACGACTCGATCGTGCACCGCTACATCTTCACCGTGTACGCGCTCGACGTGGAGCGGCTGCCGCTGATGGGTCGCTTCGGCGGGCCCGACGCATTGAAGGTCATCGCGCACCACCGGCTCGGGCACGCGTCGATCACCGGAACCTTCACGCTGAACCCGAGGCTCGCCTGAAGACCGAACTCGTCCTCGTGCGGCACGGTGTCACCGCCTGGAACCGCGAACGTCGCTTCCAGGGCCAGCTCGACACGCCGCTCGACGAGCAGGGATTCGAGCAGGCACGCAAGACCGGGCGGCGACTCGCGTCCTGGCCGCTGGCCGCCGTCTACGCGAGCGACCTGCTGCGCGCGCGCCAGACGGCGCAAGCGATCGCCGCGCCGCACGGCCTGGAGCTGTTCATCGAGCCGCGCCTGCGCGAGCGGCATTACGGCGGCTACGAGGGACGCACCTACGAGGAGATCGAGCGACTCGACCCCGACGGCTACGGGCGCTGGCGGGCGCGCGAGCCGGCGTTCGCGCTGCCCGGCGGTGGCGAGACGCTGCTGGCGTTGCATGCACGGGTCGAAGCGGCACTGCGCGACCTCGCTCGCCGGCACGAAGGCGAGACCGTGGTGATCGTCACGCACGGAGGCGTGCTCGACTGCGCGTTCCGTGTCGCAACCGGCCTTGCGATCGAAGCGCCGCGCACGCACGAGTTGCTCAACGCGAGCCTGAATCGCATCGCGTGGCAGGACGGATCGTTCGCGCTGCTCGCGTGGGCCGACGCCGCGCACCTGGCCGAAGCGCTCGACGACGCCGCCCAGGCGCGCGGGCATCCGTAGGCAAACGCAGGCGCGCGAGCATCATCGAACTCGCGCGCAGGCGCGAGCATCGTCCGGCGCGCGCGCAGGCGCGAGCACCATCCGGCGCGCGCGCAGGCGCGAGCATCATCCGGCGCGCGCGCAGGCGCCCGGGCATCCTGGGGCGGCGCGCAGCGATGGCTGCGCCGTGCGGCACGGGGCAAGCGCCCGATGCGGAGCGTGCGATCCTTTAGAATTTGCCGCGCACGCACACCGGCGCCGCCCGCGTGACGGCAGCGTTCCGCGTCTTCCTTCGCCACGCCCGGCGCGCCTTTCTCCCGAGGTAACGCAATGTTCGATCGCAGCATCGCCCTTTCGCAGGTGGATCCCGAACTGTGGAACGCCATCCGGCTCGAGAACCGCCGGCAGGAAGCGCACATCGAGCTGATCGCCTCGGAGAACTATGCGAGCCCGGCCGTGATGGCGGCCCAGGGCAGCCAGCTGACGAACAAGTACGCCGAAGGTTATCCGGGCAAGCGTTACTACGGCGGTTGCGAGCACGTCGACGTCGCCGAGCAGCTGGCGATCGATCGCGTCAGGGCGCTGTTCGGCGCCGACTGCGCGAACGTGCAGGCGCACTCGGGCGCGCAGGCGAACGAGGCGGTGTTCCTCGCGTTCCTGCAGCCCGGCGACACGATCATGGGGATGAACCTCGCCGAGGGCGGACACCTGACGCACGGCATGTCGCTGAACATGTCGGGCAAGTGGTTCCGCGTCGTCTCGTACGGCCTGGACGAGGCCGAGGCGATCGACTACGACGCGATGGAGCGCAAGGCGCACGAGCACAAGCCGAAGCTGATCATCGCCGGCGCCTCGGCGTACAGCCTGCGCATCGACTGGGCGCGCTTCGCGAGCGTGGCGCGCGACGTCGGCGCGCTGCTGATGGCCGACATGGCGCATTACTCGGGGCTGATCGCCGGGGGCGTCTATCCCAACCCGGTGGGGCATGCCGACATCGTCACGTCGACCACGCACAAGAGCCTGCGCGGCCCGCGCGGCGGCTTCATCCTGATGCCGCAGGCGCACGAGAAGGCGATCAACTCGGCGATCTTCCCCGGACTGCAGGGCGGTCCGCTGATGCACGTCATCGCCGCGAAGGCGGTCGCCTTTCACGAGGCGGGACAACCGGCGTTCCGCGACTACGCCAGGCAGGTCGCGGCGAACGCGCAGGTGCTCGCGCAGACGCTGATCGAACGGGGCCTGCGCATCGTCTCGGGGCGCACCGAGTCGCACCTGATGCTCGTCGACCTGCGCGCCAAGCGCATCACCGGCAAGGAGGCCGAGCGCGTGCTGGGCGATGCGCACATCACCTGCAACAAGAACGCGATCCCGAACGATCCGGAGAAGCCGATGGTCACCAGCGGCATCCGGCTCGGCACGCCGGCGATGACGACGCGCGGCTTCGGCGTGGAGCAGGCCGAGCAGGTCGGGCACCTGATCGCCGACGTGCTCGATGCGCCGGGCGATGCGGCGAGGATCGCGATGGTACGCGGGAAGGTCGAGCAGTTGACGGCGGAGTTTCCGGTCTACGGATAGTCGACGCGATCGGTCAAGGAACCGATCTGCGTCAGTCGCCCCATGTTCACCGCGGCCGACCACGAATTCATGCTGCGCGCGCTTCGGCTCGCCGCGCAGGGCATGAACACCTGCACGCCGAACCCGCGCGTCGGCTGCGTGATCGTGCACGAGCGAACGGTGGTGGGCGAAGGCTGGCATCGCCGTCGCGGGGAAGCACATGCCGAGGTGCTCGCGCTGGCCGAGGCCGGAGCACGCGCACAAGGCGCCACCGCTTACGTGACGCTCGAGCCCTGCAATCACCACGGAAGCACGCCGCCGTGCGTCGATGCGCTGATCCAGGCGCAGATCAAGCGCGTCGTCGCGGCGATGGAGGATCCGAATCCGGCGGTGAACGGCCGCGGTCTCGAGCGTCTTCGCGCCGCCGGGATCGAGGTGCGATGCGGGCTGCTCGCGCAGGACGCGCGCGAGATGAACATCGGAATCGTGTCGCGGATGACGCTTGGGCGGCCGTGGGTGCGGATGAAGGTCGCCACGAGCCTCGACGGACGCAGCGCGCTGCCCGACGGGCGCAGCCAGTGGATCACCGGCGAGCCCGCGCGCATCGACGGGCACGTGTGGCGCGCGCGCGCCTGCGCGGTGCTCACCGGCATCGGGACGGTGCGCGACGACAACCCGCAGATGAACGTGCGTCACGTGCGCACCACGCGCCAGCCGCTGCGCGTGCTCGTCGACTCGCGCCTCGAGGTGAATCCGGCCGCGCGCATCGTCGAGGGCGGCAACACGCTCGTCGTCTGCGCGCTCGATCCGGCGCTGCGTACCGAGAAGACGAGCGCGCTCGTCGAGCTGGGTTGCGAGGTCATCACGCTCGCCGGCCCCGACGCGAAGGTCGATCTCGCCGCGCTGCTCGCCGAACTCGGGCGACGCGCAATCAACGAGCTGCACGTGGAAGCGGGCTCGAAGCTGAACGGGTCGTTGCTGCGCGCCGATTGCGTCGACGAGCTGCTGCTGTACGTCGCGCCGACGCTGCTGGGCGATGCCACGCCGCTGGCTGCGCTGCCCGCCGCCGAGGCGCTCGATGCCGGCATCGCGCTGCGTTTCCAGTCGATCGAACGAATCGGCGATGATCTGCGCGTGATCGCGCGCCGACGCGAAAGAACCTGAGGAAGCCATGTTCACCGGAATCGTCGCGGCCGTCGGCCGCATCGGGCAAGTCGACTCGCTCGGCGAGCAGGCGGGCGTTCGCATCGCGGTCGACGCGGGCGATCTCGACCTGCACGACGTCGCCCCCGGCGACTCGATCGCCGTTCAGGGCGCGTGCATGACCGTAGTGGCGCTCGACGGGCGCCGCTTCCACGTCGACGTGTCTTCCGAGAGCCTGTCGAAAACGGTGGGGCTCGATGCGCCCGGCGAAGTCAATCTCGAAAAGGCGCTCACGCTCGCCGACCGTCTCGGCGGCCATCTCGTGTCCGGCCACGTCGACGGCATCGGAGAGGTCGTCTCCTTCGAGCCGATCGGCGAGTCGTGGCGGCTCGTCGTTCGGGCCGACGAGTCGCTCGGCAGGTACCTCGCCTACAAGGGTTCGATCACCGTGAACGGCGTGAGCCTCACGGTGAATCGCGTCGTCGACACCGATGCGGGAACCGAGTTCGAGATCAACCTCGTGCCGCACACGCTGCGTGCCACGACGCTGCATTCGCTGCACGCAGGCCGGCGCGTCAATCTCGAGGTCGACCTCATCGCGCGCTACGTCGAGCGCATGCTCGCCGCCGGTAGAATCGTCCGATGAGCCTGTCCAGCACGCACGAAATCATCGCCGAGATCGCCGCCGGCCGCATGGTGATCCTCGTCGACGAGGAAGACCGCGAGAACGAAGGCGATCTCGTCCTGGCGGCGGACTTCGTCACGCCCGAAGCCGTCAACTTCATGGCGCGCTTCGGCCGCGGGCTCATCTGCCTGACGCTCACCGAGGAGCGCTGCCGGCAGCTGCGCCTGCCGCGCATGGTCGAGAACAACGCCGCGCGCCACGGAACGAACTTCACCGTCTCGATCGAGGCGGCCGAAGGCGTGACCACGGGCATCTCCGCTGCCGATCGCGCACGCACGGTGCAGGCGGCCGTGGCGAGCGATGCGCGGCCCGAGGACGTCGTGCAGCCGGGCCACATCTTTCCGCTGATGGCGCAACCGGGCGGCGTGCTGATGCGCGCCGGCCACACGGAAGCCGGCTGCGATCTCGCGCGGCTGGCCGGGCGCACGCCGGCCGCCGTCATCTGCGAGATCCTGCGCGACGACGGATCGATGGCGCGGCTGCCCGATCTCATCGAGTTCGCCGCGGTGCACGGCCTGAAGATCGGCGCCATCGCCGATCTCATCCAGTATCGAAGCGCTCACGAGAGCCTGATCGAGCGCGTCGCCGAGCGTCCGATCGAGTCGCGCTGGGGGCCGCTGACGCTGGTGGCGTATCGTGACCAGGTTGCCGGAGCCGCGCACCTTGCGCTGGTGCACGGCGAAGTGCGCCGCGAACACGAAACGCTCGTGCGCGTGCACGAGCCGCTGTCGGTGATCGACCTGCTCGACGCCGGCTCCACGCTGCATTCGTGGCCGCTCGACCGCGCGATGGAGCGCATCGTCGAGCAGCGCGCCGGCGTCGTGGTGCTGCTCAACTGCACGCAGTCGGCGCCGGCACTGTTCGACGAACTGAAGGCGCTCGACGAGGGTGCTGCGCACGCGAGCGCGCGCCGGCGCAGCGGCAAGCTCGATCTGCGCACCTACGGGATCGGTGCGCAGATCCTGAAGGATCTCGGTGTCGGCCGCATGCGCCTGCTGTCGCAGCCGCGCAAGATGCCGAGCATGACGGGCTACGAGCTCGAGGTCGTCGGTTTCGAATCGGGAGAGGAGCAGTGACCATGGAAATCGAGGTTTTCCAGTCGGATCTCGACGGCAGCGAACTGCGCATCGGCATCGTCCAGTCGCGCTTCAACGAACCGGTGTCCGCGGCGCTGCGCGATGCCTGCCTCGAGGAACTCGTCTCGCTCGGCGTGGCCGGCGAAGACATCTTCGTCTGCACGGTTCCCGGTGCGCTCGAGGTGCCGGTGGCGCTGCAGCAGCTCGCTGCCTCCGGCGAGTTCGACGCGCTGATCGCGGTCGGCGCCGTGATCCGCGGCGACACCTATCACTTCGAGGTCGTCTCGAACGAGAGCGCCGCCGGCATCGCACGCGTGGCGCTCGACTTCAATCTTCCGGTCGCCAACGCCGTCCTCACCACCGATACCGAAGAGCAGGCCCGGCAGCGGGCCGACGGCAAGGGGGCCGAGGCGGCGCGCGTCGCCGTCGAGATGGCGAACCTCGCGTCGTCGCTGTCGGCGCTGGGCGGGGACGACGAAGACGACGACGACGATGACGATGACGACGACGACGATGACAAGGATGACGACGACGATTACGACGACGAAGATGACGACGACGACGACGAGGACGACGAGGAGCTTCAGGTAGACGAGAACGGCGACGAGCCGCGGGACGCACGTCCGGGCAGGAGGCAGCGCGAATGAACGAGCCGGGAAACTCGCCTCGACGCGAAGCGGCGTCGGGGCCGGCTGCCGGATCGATCCGCAGGTCCTCCGGCGGAACGCCGCCGAAGAGCGCCCGAAGGCGCGCGCGCGAGCTCGCGCTGCAGGGGCTGTACCAGTGGCTGCTCGCACGCGAGGACGCCGGTGCGATCCATGCGCAACTCACGGGGACGCCGGGCTTCGAGAAGGCCGACCACGAGCACCTGGACGCACTGCTGCACGGCGTGATCCGCGCGGCCGACGACCTCGATGCGCAGATCGAGCCGAATCTCGATCGCCGCATCGGCGAACTCAGTCCGGTCGAGCATTCGGTGCTGATGCTCGCCACCTTCGAGCTGCTGCGCATGCCGGAGATCCCGTATCGCGTCGTGCTGAACGAGGCGGTCGAGATCGCCAAGAGCTACGGCGGGCCCGACGGCTTCAAGTACGTCAACGCGGTGCTCGATCGCGTCGCGGCGCGGCTGCGGCCGCTCGAGTTCCCGCATCCGGGCTGACGAAGGCCCTGGGAGTCGTCATGCCCGGCGAGTTCGAGCTGATCCGTCGTTTCTTCGATCGCGGACCCGCACGCGATGCACTCCTGGGCGTCGGCGACGACTGCGCGCTGCTTGCGCCGCTCGATCCGCGCAGCGTCTTCGCGATCTCCACCGACCTGCTGCTCGAGGGGCGCCACTTCTTCGCCGGCGCCGATCCCGTGTCGCTCGGACACAAGTCGCTGGCCGTGAATCTCTCCGATCTCGCCGCGATGGGCGCGCGTCCGCGCGCGTTCACGCTGGCGATCGGACTGCCCGAGGTCGACGAGAAGTGGCTGGGCGGCTTTTGCGAAGGGCTTTTTGCGCTGGCCGATCGGCACGACTGCGAACTCATCGGCGGTGACACGACGCGCGGGCCCCGCACCGTCTGCATCACCGCCTTCGGCGAGGTTCCCGAGGGCGCCGCACTGCGTCGCGACGGCGCGCAGCCCGACGACGATCTCTGGGTTTCGGGCAGCCTCGGCGCGGCGGCCTTCGGCGTGCGCGAGCGCAATGCCGGTCGTACGCTGGCGAGCGACGACGAGGCGTCGATCCGCCTCGACCGCCCCGAGCCGCGCGTGGCGCTCGGTCTTGCGCTGCGCCACCTCGCGCGTTCGGCGATCGATCTGTCCGACGG
>JACDJC010000649.1_pt1 | contig 38328 bp, 37 predicted proteins | sample 7454191 | NCBI WGS metagenome assembly JACDJC01 (sample SAMN14253291, study PRJNA609438) | sludge metagenome | isolation source: sludge after 25d culture with pyrite and EDTA | collected 2018-12-20
AGCGTGACCGTGACGATGGGCTCGCGGATCTCGGTGATGTTGCCGATCTCGGGCATGCGCGAGGGGCTTTCGATCATGATGACCGTGCCGTCGCGCTGTTCGACCTCATAGACGACCGACGGCGCGGTCGTGATGATGTCCATGTCGAACTCGCGCTCCAGGCGCTCCTGCACGATCTCCATGTGCAGCAGCCCCAGAAAGCCGCAGCGGAAGCCGAAGCCCAGGGCCTGGGAAACCTCGGGTTCGAACATCAGCGAGGAATCGTTCAGCTTCAGTTTTTCGAGCGAGTCCCGCAGCTGATCGTACTCGCTGCTTTCGACCGGATAGAGCCCGGCGAAGACTTGCGGCTTCACTTCCTTGAAGCCGGGCAGCGCCTTGTCGGCGGGTTTGCCCGCCAAGGTGATGGTGTCGCCCACCTTGGCGTGCTCCAGTTCCTTGACGCCGGCGATCACGAAGCCGACCTCGCCGGCCGACAGCTCGGTGCGCGGCATGGACTTGGGCGTGAAGACGCCGATATGCTCGCACAGGTGGCTGGCGCCGGTCGCCATCAGCAGGATCTTGTCCTTGGGGCGCAGCACGCCGTTGACGATGCGCACCAGCATGACCACGCCGACGTAGTTGTCGAACCAGGAATCGATGATCAGCGCCTGCAAGGGCCGGGACGGATCGCCTACGGGCGGAGGCACCTTGCTGACGATCATTTCGAGGATGTCATCGATGCCCATGCCGGTCTTGGCGCTGCACAGCACGGCTTCCGAGGCGTCGATGCCGATGACGTCCTCGATTTCCTGGCGCGCCGCCTCGGGGTCGGCGGAGGGAAGGTCCATTTTGTTCAGCACGGGCAGGACTTCCACGCCCAGCTCGATGGCCGTATAGCAGTTCGCGACGGTCTGGGCCTCGACGCCCTGCGAAGCGTCCACCACCAGCAGCGCCCCCTCGCAGGCGGACAGCGAGCGGCTGACTTCGTAGGAGAAGTCCACGTGGCCCGGGGTGTCGATGAGATTGAGCGCGTATTCCTTTCCGTTTCGCGCCGTGTAGCGCAGCGCGGCCGTCTGGGCCTTGATGGTGATGCCGCGCTCGCGCTCGATGTCCATGGAATCGAGGACCTGGGTGGACATTTCCCGGTCGGCCAGCCCCCCGCAACGATGGATCAGGCGATCGGCGAGCGTGGACTTGCCGTGGTCAATGTGGGCGATAATGGAAAAGTTGCGGATGTGATCCATAAACCATCAGTAGGAAAGCCACCCATGTGATCGGGTAGAGAATTAATGGGAAGCATAAAAAAGGGAGCGCTAGAGGGCGCTCCCTTCTGCCTGACGACATTTTAGCCGTTTCCGCCGATTATTTTCGGGGAGTGATGGTCACCCACTGGGATTGATCGCCCCGTATCACCAGCAAGGCCGCCGCCCGGGACGGGCTCAGGCCCGCGACCACCTTGGCATACTGCGCCGGGCTGGTGATGTCGACGTCGTTGATGGTGATGATGATGTCGCCCGGGGCGAGGCCCGCCGCCGCGGCCGGTTCTTCGACCTGGGCCACCTGCACGCCGCCCTTGATGTCGAGTTTTTCGCGGACCGTGTCGGACACCTCGATTACCTTGAGGCCCAGGGCGTCGGCCGCCTCGGCCTTGGGCTGTTCGCCCTGGCCGGCGCCGGCTTCGTCCGCCGACGGCATTTCACCGACCTTGACTTGCAGGGTGATGGTCTTGCCCTTGCGCCAGACGTCCATCGGCACGCGGCTGCCGGGCTTGGTGCCGCCCACGATGCGCGGGAGATCCGACATCTGGGAGATCTGCTTGCCGTCGAAGCGCGTGATGACGTCGCCGGAGCGCACGCCCGCCTGGGCCGCCGGGCCGTTGGGCTCGACGTTGCTGACCATCGCGCCCTTGGCGCTTTCCAGGCCGATCGCCTTGGCGACGTCTTCGGACACGGAACCGATCTGGACGCCGATGCGGCCGCGCGTGACCTTGCCATGGGCTTTCAGCTGGTCGACGACCCGCATGGCTTCATCGATGGGTATGGCCAGCGAAATGCCCATGAAACCGCCGCTCTGGGAGATGATCTGCGAATTCACGCCCACCACCTGGCCCGCCAGATTGATGAGCGGCCCGCCGGAATTGCCCGGATTGACGGCCACGTCGGTCTGGATGAAGGGCAGATAGTCGCCGGTGTCTCGGTTGATGGCGCTGACGATGCCCGCGGTGACCGTGGAATCCAGCCCGAAAGGCGAACCGATGGCAAGCACCCATTGCCCCTTCTTGAGCTTGGTGGAATCGCCGATGGGCAGCGGAGTCAGGCCTTGGGCGTCGATCTTGATGAGCGCGACGTCGGTGCGGGGATCCGTGCCTATGACCTTGGCCTTGTATTCCTTGCCCGAGGTCAGGGTGACGAAGATGCCGTTGGATTTGGCGACCACGTGGTTGTTGGTGAGTATGTAGCCGTCGGCCGAAATGATGAAGCCCGAGCCCACGCCGCGAGGCACGGTGCGTTCCTGTTCGGGCGGCGTGGGCGCGTTGCGCTGGCGCGGGCCGGGCATGCCGGGCGGCATGAAGTCGGGCCCGAAGAACCAGCGGAACATTTCGTAGGGGTCGCTGGGGCCGGGGCCCATGGGGCTGCGGCGCACGGGCACCGATTCGGTCGTGCGGATATTGACGACCGACCCTTCGGTCTGCTCCACCACCTGCGTGAAATCGGGAACGGCCAGCGTGGGGGTGGCGCTGGGCTGGGCGTTGACGGTCATTCCCGCCGAAGTCAGAGCCATTGCGACGCCGACCGCGGCGCAGGCCGCGATACGCTTGACTCGATTGCTTCCTAGACGGATGAATTGCATCATGGAACTCCTGGCTTGAAAATTCGATTATTGGGGCTGTGCCAAGGGGACGTACTCGGTGCGCTCGGCGATTCCCCGCAGGGTTTCGGGAGGCACTTCCCCCAAGGCCGTCAACCAGTGATCGCCCACGCGCGTACGAAATATATTCATGGCGCCGGCGCTGACCACCGCATTGGCGTGCTGACCTTTCTGATCTTGCTCGAATGGCTCGATGAAGACGGAAATGGCGGCGAGCCCGTCGGTGACGACCAGCTGGCTGACCGCTCCGCGCTTCATGTGGCGCTGTACCTGCGTGATGGGCTGGAACCCTTGCGGAAAGGGAATGCGCCAGCCATTTTTCGCGAGATCGATCGGTGACATGGAGGGTTCGACAACCTTCCAGTCCTTAAGGTTCCAATTGGAAGCGAGCAAGCTGGATTCGATCTTGTCGCCCACCTGAATGCTGTTGAAGGCGATCTGGTCCAGGACGTCGCGCTCGGCGCTGAGGGTCTGCAGCTTGAGCAGTAGGCCGGTCTTGGTGTCGACGCACAGGCGATAGCCGTAGCGCAGGCCATCGCGGGGGACGAGCTCCAGGATGGCGCATTCGCGGCCGGCCACGCGGCCCACCGCGGCTTGCGGCCGCATTTCGTAGTGCGACGGCAGGTCCTTGCCGCTGCCCAGCAGCAGCGAGGGAAATCTTTCGCCGTTGCGCCGCTCTATGACCACGGTTTTCTTTTCGGGAAAGAGGCACTGGGTGACGTCGTTCTGGCGGATGAATTCGCGGGGCGCGCCGTCCAGGATCTCGATGCGTTCGCGCTCGCCCGTGCCGTCGACCATGTGGACGATGCGCGAGGAGCTCATCACCTGGCCCTGGTGGTAGGTGTAGACGCCGGAATAATCCAGCTGGCGCGCGGCCTGCTGCACTTTCGCCAGCACGGCCAGGACCGGTTCCGGGGCGGCGTCGGCCGCCGCCGCCGGAGCGGGCGCGAGCAGGCAGGCGGCCGCCAGCCACATGGCCGAACACGCCTGGCCCATCTTGAGCGCAAACGGCGTCACCGGCGCACCTCGAACGAGGCCTGCCGGATGGGGTTGACACCGGCTATTTCGCGGTGGGCGTCCAGGTAGTCGCCCAGGCCAGAGGGTTCTTCGGCGTTGGCCATCAGCTGCGTGGCTGGCGCCGGGGCGGACTGTTCGCCGGCCACGTAGGGCAGTGCCACCCAGACGACGGTGGCCACGGCCGCCGCCACGGCCAGGCCCGACAGGCCGATGCGCAGCGTGCCGCCGCGGCGCAGGTTGCGGGGCGCCACGATGGGCGGCTCGGCGTCGATGGCCTTGGACACCCGGGCGTAGAAGAAGTCCGAAGGCTTGATGGCCAGGTCCTGGGTGCGCAGCACGTCGCCGATCAGGTGATAGGTGTCCCATACCTGGCGCCCGTAGGGGGTGTCCAGTTCTTCGGGACGGATATCGTCTTCGCCATCTATCCAAGAAGAAACCGACGCCTCCCAGGAAGGCTGGTCGTCGCCCTGATCCAGCCCGGTCCGATTGAGGTATTGCATTGTGGCTCCTTACCAACGACGGTCGGAATCGCCGCCCAGCACCGGGCGCAGCTGCGCCGCGATGGCTTCCCGCGCCCGGAAGATCCTGGAGCGGACCGTTCCGATGGGGCAGCCCATGCTTTGGGCGATGTCCTCGTAACTCATGCCTTCAATTTCGCGCAGCACGATCGCTGTGCGCAGGTCTTCCGGCAAGCCGGCGATGGCCGCGTTCACCGTCTCGACGATTTCACGGCTGGCCATGGCCGATTCCGGGGTGTTGATGTCAGTTAGGTTGTCGATCTGGCTAAAAGTTTCACCATCTTCGGACTCAATTGCATTTAAAGTGGCCGGGCGCCTGCCGCTGGCCGCCTGCCAGTTGCGCGCCGTGTTGATGGCGATCCGGTACAGCCAGGTGTAAAAGGCGCTGTCGCCCCGGAACTGGGGCAGCGCCCGGTAGGCCTTGATGAAGGCTTCCTGGGCCACGTCTTCGATCTCGGAGGGGTCGCGTACCATGCGCGACAGCAGCCGCATGATCTTGCGCTGGTACTTGAGCACCAGGAGGTCGTAGGCGCGCTTGTCGCCTCGCTGAACGCGAGCGACCAGTTCGGCATCGACGTCGCGTTCGCTCATGGTTTTTCCTTGTTATGGCTACGCTCCGGCATGGCGTGCTGCGCGGCGACGCAGCGCCGCAGTTCCCGCCATTGTTCCTCCTCCAGGCCCGCTTTCCATATCGTGAGCTCTAGTGGTTTTCCCCGAGCGCCGGCGGCGTCATCCTGGAACCGCAGGGTGACCCAGGCAAAAGCCGGCCATGCGCGCAGCAGGCGCAGGGGACGCGCCCCGCCCCCTTGCCGGATCGCCCAGCGGCCGGCGCCTTCGAGTGTCAGCGCGGCCTCGGCGGGCTGCGCCCGGCCCAGGGCCGCCGCCAAGCCGGCCCAGCCGCCCGGCCGGACGGGCCAACGCCCGGTAGTGGACTTGGGCCCGGCCAGGCTATATCCTCCGGACGATCATGGACCCGTTCGTGCCGCCGAAGCCGAAGGAATTGGACAGCGCGACGTCGATCTTCATGTCGCGGGCCTGATTGGCGCAGTAGTCCAGGTCGCATTCGGGATCCTGGTTGAAGATGTTGATCGTGGGCGGCGACACCTGGTTATACACGGCCAGCGTCGTGAAGACGGCCTCGACGCCGCCGGCCGCCCCCAGCAGGTGGCCGGTCATGGACTTGGTGGAGTTCACGACCAGGCGGGACGCATGCGGCCCGAAAGCCAGCTTGAGCGCTTCGGTCTCGTTTTTATCGCCCTGCGGGGTGGAGGTGCCGTGGGCGTTCACGTAGTCGATTTCCTCGGGGTTGATGCCGCCGTTGCGCAGCGCGTTCACGATGCCGCGGCGCGGGCCGTCGCGGTCGGGCGCGGTGATGTGGTGGGCGTCCGAACTCATGCCGTAGCCGGCGAATTCGCCGTAGATGCGGGCGCCCCGCTTGCGCGCGTGCTCGTATTCTTCGAGCACCACCACGCCGGCGCCCTCGCCCAGCACGAAGCCGTCGCGGTCGCGGTCCCAGGGCCTGGAAGCGGTGGTGGGGTCGTCGTTGCGGGTGGACAGCGCGCGCATGGCGGCGAAGCCGCCCACGCCCAGCGGCGACACGGTGGCTTCCGCGCCGCCGGCCACCATGACGTCGGCGTCGCCGTACTCGATGAGCCGGGCCGCGTCCCCGATGGAGTGCAGGCCGGTGGTGCAGGCGGACACGACCGCGTAGCTGGGGCCCTTCAGGCCCAGCATGATGGACAACTGCCCGGAAATGAGGTTGATCAGCGAGGCGGGCACGAAGAAGGGGGAGATCCGGCGCGGACCGCGTTCCAGATATTCCACCTGCGTTTCTTCTATGCGGGGCAGGCCGCCGATGCCCGAGCCGATGACGACCCCGATGCGCTCCGCGTTCTGTTCGGTGATTTCCAGGCCGGAATCGCGCCATGCCTGGACGCCCGCCGCCACGCCGTAATGGATGAAGGTATCCATCGTTTTGGCTTCCTTGGCGGACATGTACTGCGTAACGTCGAAACCCTTCACCTCACCCGCTATCTGGGCATTGAGCGCGGACGGATCGAAGCGCGTGATTCGGCCTATGCCCGAGCGCCCGTTGACGATATTGTCCCAGGCGGTGGGGATATCGTTGCCGACTGGCGAGATGATACCCAGGCCGGTAATGACGACACGTCGTTTCACGGATGACTCCTAAAATAAAAAAGCGGTTTAAAGCTCGCAGGCGCCGCGCCTGACCGAACATGGAGTTTGGAAGGCGCAGGGCCCGGCTCTAAAAACCGCCCTGGAGGGAGGAGCGGCGGAACAACCGCGCCCGCACCCGAAAATGGAAAATTACTGTTTGCTGTGCGAAGAGATGTAATCAACCGCTTGCTGAACCGTCGTGATTTTTTCTGCCTCTTCGTCGGGAATTTCAGTTTCGAATTCATCTTCGAGTGCCATCACGAGCTCGACCATATCGAGCGAATCGGCACCGAGGTCGTCAAGGAAGGAAGATTCGTTTTTGATCTCGGCTTCGTTGACGCCAAGTTGTTCAGCGACGATCTTCTTGACGCGCTGTTCGATGCTTTCCATGCAGATCTCCAAGTAGGGAAAATTCCCGCGAATTATAGCCAAACGAAAAAATTATTGGTGTTGGCCATGATAAAAAACAGCATTGCCGAATGTTCTGACCGCCTGCCCTGTTGCCGCAGGCCCACCCGGAACGCCCTAAAAATGGACAGATTTTACCCCACGAGAGGGCCACTGTCGGCTTCGTTACATATACATCCCGCCGTTGACGTGCACCGTCGTGCCCGTGATGTAGCCCGCCTGCGGGCTCGCGAGAAACGCCACGGCGTGGGCGATGTCGGCGGCGGCGCCCATGCGGCCCAGGGGAATCTGCGACAGGATCGCCGCCGTCTGGGTTTCGCCCAGGGCGCGCGTCATGTCGGTTTCGATGAAGCCCGGCGCCACGCAATTGACGGTGATGTTCCGGCTGCCCAGCTCGCGCGCCAGCGCACGCGACATGCCCGCCACGCCGGCCTTGGCGGCCGCATAGTTGGCCTGCCCCGGGTTGCCGCTGTGGCCGATCACGGACGTGATGTTGATGATGCGCCCCCAGCGGGCCTTCATCATGGTTTTGGTCACGGCCCGCGACAGCCGGAAGACCGCCGTCAGGTTGGTGTCGATCACCGTCTGCCAGTCGTCGTCCTTCATGCGCATGGCCAGGTTGTCGCGGGTGATGCCCGCGTTGTTGACCAGGATGTGCGGCCCGCCGTCCTGGGCCAGTTCGGCCGCGAGGCGCTCGCAAGCGGCCGCGTCGTCCACATTGAGCACCACGCCCCGGCCGCCGGAGGCGCCCAGCATTTCGCCGATCGACTGCGCGCCCGATTCCGACGTCGCCGTGCCGACCACGACGGCGCCCCGGGCGGCGAGTTCGAGCGCGATCGCTTTTCCTATGCCGCGCGTCGCGCCGGTCACCAGGGCGGTCTTGCCCTCGAGCTGTTTATCCTGCATTGCCATTACCCTTGTAAAGTATCCAAAGCCAGCTGCAACGAAGCCGGATCCGTGATGGCCAGCCCGACCAGGTCGCGATCGATGCGCTTGGTCAGGCCGTTGAGCACCTTGCCCGGCCCGCATTCGACCACATGAGTCACGCCCTGCGCCTTCATCGCACGGATGGTTTCGACCCAGCGCACGGCATGCCAGGCCTGTCTGACCAGCGCGTCCTTGATGCCCGCCGGGTCCGAAGGCTGCGCCACGTCCACATTGTTGATGAGGGGAATGGCGGGCGCGGCCAGGGAGATGCCGGCCAGCGCCCGGCCCAGAACGAGCGCGGCGGGCTGGAGCAGGCTGGAATGGAAAGGCGCGGACACGGGCAGCGGCAGCGCGCGCTTGGCGCCGGCCGCCTTGGCCAGGTCGCAGGCGCGCTGCACCGCATTCTTGTGCCCGGCGATGACCACTTGTTCGGGAGCGTTGAAATTGACGGCTTCCACGACTTCGCCCTGAGCCGCTTCGGCGCACGCCGCCCGTACGGCGTCGTCTTCCAGGCCCAGGATGGCGGCCATGGCGCCGGTGCCGACGGGCACCGCTTCCTGCATGGCATTGGCGCGGATCCGCACGATGCGCACGGCGTCTTCCAGGGCGATGGCGTCCGCGGCGGCAAGCGCGGAGTATTCCCCCAGGCTGTGCCCGGCCACCAGGGCGGGCTTGGCGCCGCCGGCGCCGATCCAGGCGCGGTACATGGCCACCGCCGCCGTCAGCATGGCGGGCTGGGTGTTCGTGGTGAGATTGAGCTCTTCGGCGGGACCGGCGGAAATCAAGGCGGCCAGGTCCTGGCCCAGGGCGCCGGACGCCTGCTCGACGGTTTCCTGCACCGCCTGGTTGCCCGACCAGGCGTCCAGCATGCCCACCGACTGGGAACCCTGGCCCGGAAATACGAATGCAACTTTCATAGTATCCAATGAAAACGGTTGGAAGGGCGCGCGGCCTTTTCTTTTATATGCGGACCAGGACGGAGCCCCAGGTGAAGCCGCCGCCCACGCCCTGCATCATGACGACGTCGCCTTCCTTGATGCGCCCGTCGCGGCGGGCGGCGTCGAAGGCGAGGGGCACGCTGGCGGCCGAGGTATTCGCGTGCCGGTCCACGGTGACGACCACCTTGTCGTCCGACAGGCCCAGCCGGCGTCCCAGGAAATTGATGATGCGTATGTTCGCCTGGTGCGGCACGAACCAGTCGATGTCCTGGAGCTCGATGCCGGCCTCGGCGCAGACGTCGGTGGCGGATTTGGCCAGGGACGTGACGGCGAGCTTGAACACCGCCTGCCCGTCCATGCGCAGGAAGGGATCCCCCACCACTTTCCCGTGCGACACGTTGCCGGCCGCGCAAAGAATCTTCATCTGGCTGCCGTCGGCGCTCAGCTGCGCGGCGATGATGCCGGGCTCGTCGGCCGCCTTGAGCACCACCGCCCCCGCGCCGTCGCCGAACAGGACGCAGGTGCTGCGGTCGTTCCAGTCGAGGATGCTGGAGAACACTTCGGCACCGATGACCAGGGCGGTCTTGGCGCGGCCCGCCCGGATGAAGGCGTCGGCCGTTGCCAGCGCATAGACGAAGCCGCTGCACACCGCCTGGACGTCGAACGCCGCCCCGCCGCGCGAGCCCAGCGCCGCCTGCACCAGGCAGGCCGTGCTGGGGAAGACGAAGTCGGGCGTGGAAGTGGCGACGATGATCAGGTCCAGGTCCTGGGCGGCCACGCCGGCGTCGGCCAGCGCGAGCTGCGCGGCGCGCGTCGCCAGCTGGCTGGTGGTCACGCCCGGATCGGCCAGATGCCGCTGCCGTATGCCGGTGCGCTCGACGATCCAGGTGTCGGACGTTTCGATTTGCCGGGTAGCCAGGTCTGCCGCAAGATCGTCATTGGTGACGACCCTGGGTGGCAAATAGCCGCCCGACCCGATAATTTTCGCATAAGGCATAGTAGCTTCCAGATACCTGGCTATGGCGCAGGATCAGATACATCGTTGGCGAGCTCCGCCGATTGCACGGCCGCGGCCTGCAAGCTCTGGCGGAGGCGGTCTATGGCGCTGGCCGTGCCCTCGAGCAGGCCTTTGCGCACGGCGTCGCGCGCGCGCTGCAGCGCATAGCCGAAGGCATAGGCGTCGGCCGAGCCGTGGCTTTTTATGACGATCCCGCGCAGGCCCAGCAAGGCGGCGCCGTTGTAGCGCCGGTTGTCGACCCGGTCGCGAAAGCGGTCGAGCACCGGCTTGGCCAGCACGCCGGCCGCCATCGAGAGCGCGTCGCGGGTGAATTCGGCCCGCATCATGGCGGCGACCATCTTGGCCAGGCCTTCGATGGACTTGAGCACGACGTTGCCGACGAAACCATCGCAGACGACGACGTCGACGGTGCCCTTGCAGATGTCGTCGCCTTCGACGTTGCCGTAGAAGTTCAAGCCGCTGCTGCGCAGCAGTTCGGCCGCCTGCTTGACGACCTCGTTGCCCTTGATGACTTCCTCGCCGATGTTGAGCAGGCCTATCGTGGGCCTTTCGTGGCGATCGACGGTGGAGGCCAGGGCCGAACCCATGATGGCGAATTGCAGCAAGTGCTCGGCCGTGCAGTCCACATTGGCGCCCAGGTCCAGCATGGTGGTCGCGCCGCCCTTCTGGTTGGGAATGGAAGTGGCGATGGCCGGGCGGTCGATGCCGTCCAGCGTCTTGAGCACATAGCGCGAAATGGCCATCCAGGCGCCCGTGTTGCCCGCCGAGACACAGGCGTCGGCGCGCCCGTCCTTGACGGCCTGCGCGGCGACGCGCATGGACGAGTCTTTCTTGCGGCGCAGGGCGATCTCGACCGAGTCGTCCATGGTGACGACTTCGGATGCCGGCAGGATCTCGTACCATTGCCTGCCCAGATCCGCCAGGCCCTTGATCGCGGCTTCGATCGCGGCGGCGTTGCCGGCGAGGAGAAGGCGCGTATCGGGATTTTGCTTCGCAAACTGGTGGGCAGCGGGAACGGTGACCGGCAGGCCGATGTCACCGCCCATGCAATCGATGGCGATTCGGATTTCTGGCTTCGACATCAAGCGCGCAATCTGTGGCGTTTTATGGCGAGATCGCTGAACGAGGCCTATTCGTCGTTCTTGGTCTTGATCACTTTGCGGCCACGGTAAACGCCGTTGGGGCTGATGTGGTGGCGCAGGTGCAATTCACCGGTGGTGGGTTCTACAGCCGTGGGAGGCGCGGCAAGGAAATCGTGCGAACGATGCATACCGCGTTTAGACGGGCTCTTTTTGTTTTGCTGAACGGCCATGATGACTCCTGAAAACGGGTCGCTATTGTAAGCGATAGCCCCGCAAGTTAAGTGCGTTAAATCAATTTTTCTTGAGCTGGCTCAATACCGAGAACGGCGAGGGCCGGCCCGTGTCGCCGTCGGCATCCAGAGCCGCCGGCAACGAAGGACAAACATCGTGCTTGGGCACGTACGGCAAGGCAAGAATGATCTCGTCTTCGACGAGTCCCAGGACGTCGAAACGCTGGGAGCCCAGAATGCGCTCGGGCGCATCGTCGTCGTCGAGCCCGCCTTCGGGGTCGAGGTCGGCTTCCGACGCCACGAGCTGCAAGCGGTTGTCGACCCTGACCGGGAAAACAAAGGGCTGCATGCAGCGCTGGCACAAGAGCACCGGCTTCGCGTCGACTTCCACACGCAAGAAGCGCTGGCGATGTGCATCGGTTTCGCCGCGCACCGACCAGGCCACATCGGATTCGCCCTGCGCGGGCAAATCGGCAACGAGCCGCTCAAAGCGCGCAATCCCCGCCCGGCCAGAGACCTCGCGGCCATGGCTGGCAAGCGCATAGGTGTCTACGCAAACCTGGCGCCCTGCTTGCTGCTCCGCCTGGCGCCCTGCCTGGTGCTCCGCACCGCGCAGCTTCCCATCCGTATTGCGCTCATCGCCCTGGTTCATAAAGCCACACCGCTCGCTTTCAAGCACAAAGAAAACATTAGATAATACTGTGTTTCAGCAACCACAGTCAAACAAGAATAGGCCAATTTCGCTCATGCGTCTTATCCTAGCCTCAAGTTCGCGCTACCGCAAAGCCATGCTCGAACGGCTCGGCATTCCATTCGCCAGCATCTCGCCCGACGCCGATGAATCCCCCCTGCCCGGCGAGACGCCGTCGCAGCTCGCCCAGCGCCTTTCGATGGCGAAAGCGCAGGCCGTTCTGGCCGCCCACCCCGGCACCGTCGTCATCGGCTCGGACCAGGTCGCCACCCTGGGCGGCTCGCCCATCGGCAAGCCCGGTAATTTCGAACGCGCAAAAAAACAGCTGGAAGCGCTCAGCGGCCGGACGGTGGAATTCCATAGCGCGCTGTGCGTGACGGACGGCAAGCGCTACGAGATCGACGACGTCGTCACGCGCTGCCGCTTCCGCAGCCTGTCCACCAGCGAGATCATAGCCTATCTGGAAAAAGAACAGCCCTACGACACGGCCGGCAGCGCCAAGGCCGAGGGCCTGGGCATTGCCCTGATGGACAGCATGGAGTCCAATGACCCCACCGCCATCATCGGCCTGCCCCTGATCGCCCTGTGCCGCATGCTGCGCGCCTTCGGGCTGGATCCGCTCGGCGCCGCCGGGGCGCCGCACACCTCATTGGAACAATCTTGAAATCAACCGGAACACTGCATTTGATCCCCGTCGGGCTGGGCGACGCGCCCCCGGCCGCGTGGCTGCCGGCCGCAGTGCAGGAACTGGCCGGGCGCATCCCCACCTATATCGCCGAGAACGCCAAGACGGCGCGCGCCTTCCTGAGGCAGGTCGGCACGCTGCGGCCCCTACAGGAAATCACCATCCACACGCTGGACGGCAAGACCGACGCGCGGCAGATGCGCGCCTGGCTGCAGCCCCTGCTTTCGGGGGGCGACATCGGGCTGGTCTCGGAAGCGGGCTGCCCGGCCGTCGCCGACCCCGGCGCGCGCGTGGTCGCCGAGGCGCACGACATGGGCATACGGGTCGCGCCCTGGGTGGGGCCGTCTTCCATATTGCTCAGCCTGATGGCCAGCGGCCTGGACGGCCAGCGCTTCGCCTTCCATGGCTATGCGCCGGTGAATGCGTCCGAGCGGGCCGCCCAGCTCAAGACCTGGGAAGCCTTGTCGCTCAAGCATCAACAGACGCAAATCCTGATCGAAACCCCTTACCGCAACGAGGCCATGTTCCAGGCCCTGCTGCAGTCGCTCAAGGGCAACACGCGGCTGTGCGTCGCCCGGGCGCTGACCACGCCCGACGAATGGATCGCCAGCCACGCCGTCAGCCGCTGGAAGACCCTGCCCGCGCCGGATCTTTCAAAGAAGCCGGCCATTTTTCTTTTCCTCGCCGGCCGCTAGCGGGCTGTTGACGCTAAAAGGGGGGCGGCATGAACATGAACGGTCCTGGACGCCAAGGCGCGAAGCGCGGCCCGGCCCGCCCCGCCCTGCTGCGGGCCCTGGCCGCCGCGCTGCCGCTGGCGGTGGCCGGCTGCGCGGGCTACGATCCGGGCAAGCTGGACATAGACCGCAGCATACAGGCCAAGAGCCAGAGCAGCCGGGTGGATTTCATCGTGCTGCATTACACGTCCACCGACAACGAAGCCTCGCTCAGGATTCTTTCCGAAGGCAATGTCAGCAGCCACTATCTGATCACCGACCATCCGCGCCCCCGCGTCTACCAGCTCGTCGACGAGAACCGGCGCGCATGGCATGCCGGCGTCAGTTCCTGGTATGGGCGCGCCGGCGTGAACAGCGCGTCGATCGGGGTGGAAATCGTCAATGCGGGCAAGCGCGACGACGGCTGGGCGCCCTACTCGCCCAGGCAGGTCGCGGTCCTGGCCACCCTGCTGCGGGACATCATCGCCCGCCATCGGATCAAGCCGCACAATATCGTGGGCCATAGCGACGTCGCGCCCCAGCGCAAGATCGATCCGGGCCCGCTGTTTCCATGGAAGCAGCTTGCCGAGCAGGGGATAGGCCGCTGGTACGATGAGGAATCGGCGCGGCGGTACGAGCTGGACTTCGAGGCCCAGGGCCTGCCGGACGCCGCCTGGGTGCAGGAGCAGCTGGGCCGCGTGGGCTACGAGGCGCCGCGCAGCGGCGTGCTGGATCCGGCCACGCGCAATGTGCTTGCGGCGTTTCAGATGCGGTATCGCCCGGAACGCCACGATGGCGAGCCGGACGCGCGGACTCTGGGAATTTTGAAAGCGCTGCCTTAAGGCTTGCGCCGGACCGCCACGAACACCCGCAACGCCAGCAGAACCGCCAGGATGGCTCCGTAGGCGTATGGCTCCGCGAAATCGTTCTTCCCGGCGCGCACCAGCCAGAAATGCCAGACGGACAAGGCGGCGATTGCGTACACGCTGCGGTGCAGCCTTTGCCAATGGCGCCCCAGCCGGCGTATCCAGCCTTGCGTGGAAGTCAGCGCGAGCGCCAGCATCGGAATGAAGGCGACCGTGCCCACCAGAATGAACGTGCGCTGGCCGATATCTTGCCACATCGACGCCAGGGACCAGCCCCTTTCCCAGAACGCCCAGCCGAGCACGTGCAAGACCGTGTAGAAGAACGCGAACAGGCCCAGCATGCGCCGCAGGCGCACCAGGGCGGGCTGCCCGATCAGGCGGCGCAGCGGCGTCACCGCCAGGGTGAGCCCCAGGGCGACCAACGCCCATATCCCCGTGGAGCGGATCAGGAATTCCGGAGGATTGGCGGTCAGTCCGCCGGTGGCGGCCAGCCAGAACCACCGGTAGACCGGATACAAGGCCAGCAGGAACAGCAGCGGCTTGAAACGCGCGACTTGCCTGGCTTGCCAGTGGGCGGCGCTCGGCATGGCGGTCCCGGCGTTCTTGGTCCTGGCGTTCTTCACCGATCGGCCAACATCAATAATAGCGGCTCAGGTCCATGCCTTGATACAGCGCGGCGACTTGCTCGCCGTAGCCGTTGAACATGAGGGTCTCCACCCGCGGAGCGAGAAAGCTGGTGCCGATGCGGCGTTCGGTGGCCTGGCTCCAGCGGGGGTGGTCGACCTCGGGATTGACGTTGGCGAAGAAACCGTATTCATTGGGCGCGGCCTTGACCCAGCTGGTTTGCGGCGCCTCTTCGAGCAGCCGTATCCGCACGATGGATTTCCCCGACTTGAAGCCGTATTTCCAGGGAATCGCGACCCTCAGGGGCGCGCCGTTCTGGTTGGGCAGCACCTTCCCATAGACGCCGAAGACCAGCATGGTCAGGGGGTGCATGGCCTCGTCGATGCGCAGGCCTTCGACGTAGGGCCAGTCCAGGATGCGACTTCTGAGGCCGGGCATGCTCTCGGGCTGGGTCGCCGTGGTGAATTCGACGAATTTGGCCTTGCTGGTGGGCTGGACGCGGTTCAGCAGCACCGACAGGGAGTAGCCCGTCCAGGGGATGACCATGGACCAGGCTTCCACGCAGCGCAGGCGGTAGATGCGCTCTTCCATGGGGGCGAGCTTGAGCAGGTCGTCGATGTCGAAGCTGCGCGGCTTGGCGACCTCGCCTTCGACCGCGACGGTCCAGGGCCGGGTCTGGAAGCGCCCCGAGCGATCGCGCGGGTCGGCCTTGCCGGTGCCGAATTCATAGAAATTGTTATAGCCGGTGACGTCGGTTTCGGGCGTGGGCTTTTCGCTCAGCCAGTATTGCGGGTTGGGCGTGGCCGGCAGGGCCGGCTTTTCCTGTGTGGCCGCCCGGGGCAGGCCGGGCACCGAGGCGGCCCCGAGGGCGACCGCGCCCATGCCCATCTGCCGCAGCCACTCGCGCCGCGACCGCCATACGGACTCGGGCGTGATTTCGGACGGCGCAATGCGCGGTATGTGGATCCTGGCCATGGCATCGGGCTCCTGGAGATAAGGTTCGACGGAGCCGGGCCCCACGCAGGGGCTGGCCCCTGTTTGATTTTATACCCGTTTTTTAGACCCGTTCGAGCAGCCAGGACTGCATCTCGCGGACGCTCGACACCATGACGGTGGGCTCCGCCTTCAGCAGGATGCTCTTCTGATGGGCGCCATAGGTGACCGCCATGCTGTCCACGCCGGCCGCCGCGGCCATCTGGACGTCGTGCGAGGTGTCCCCCACCATCAGCACGCGATGCGGCTCCAGGTCGAGCTCGTCCATGAGCTCCAGCAGCATGCCCGGATGCGGCTTGCTGAATGATTCGTCGGCGCAGCGCGTGGCATGAAAATAGCCGCCCAGCTGCAGATTGCCCAGTGCCCGGTCCAGGCCCACCCGGCTCTTGCCGGTCGCCACGCCCAGGGTGACGTCGCGCGCCTGCAGCGCGCCCAGCAGGTCCAGGATGCCGTCGAACAGCTTCAGGTGGGGATCCCGCCGCAAGAAATGGAAGCGATAGCGTTCCAGGAACAAGGGGAGCTGCTCGGCGGTCAGCGTGGGCACGCAGCGGTACAGCGCGCTTTCCAGCGACAGGCCTATCACCCAGCTGGCCTCGTCGGCGGGGGGCACGGGCAGCCCGACGTCGGCGCAGGCCCCTTGTATCGCCTCGACGATGGAATGGGTGGAATCCATGACGGTGCCGTCCCAGTCGAAAATGACCGCTTTGTAACGCTTCACGGGTGTTGCTCCAGGTAATCGAGTATTTTCAGGCATGCGGGGGGCAGCGGCGCCGTCAGGCACAGGGGTTCGCCGGTCAGGGGATGCGGAAGCTCCAGCCGGCAGGCATGCAGAAACATGCGCTCCAGGCCCAGCCGCGCGAAATGCGCCCGGACTTCATCGGAACCGTATTTGTCGTCGCCCACGATGGGATGGCCGCCGGCCGCCAGGTGCACGCGGATCTGGTGGGTGCGCCCGGTGCGCAATTCCGCCCCCAGCAGGCTGTAGCGCCCATAGCGCTTTTGCAGGGTGATGATGGTGTGGGCGGGCTTGCCCTGCGCGTCCACCTTGACGCGCCGTTCTCCGCTTGCGGTCAGCCACTTCAGCAAAGGCAGGCGGATGTGCTGCCTGTCGTTCACCCAGTCGCCCACGACCAGGGCCTGGTAATGCTTGCGCCCGCCGCCTTCGCGCATCATGTCGTGCAGCGCCGTCAGCGCCTTGCGCCGTTTGGCGAGGATGAGCAGGCCGGAGGTTTCGCGGTCCAGCCGGTGGGCCAGTTCGAGAAAAGGCTCGTGGGGGCGCGCGGCGCGCAATTGCTCGATGACGCCGAACGACACCCCGCTGCCGCCGTGCACCGCCACGCCCGCCGGCTTGTCGATGACCAGCATGGCGTCGTCTTCGTAGACGACGGGAAAGGCGGCCGGCGGAACGCGGCGCGGCGCATCGGACCGGGGCAGCCGGATCGGGGGGATGCGGACGGCGTCGCCCGCCTCGATGCGGTAGTCGGCCGCGATGCGGCCCTTGTTGACGCGCACCTCGCCGTTGCGGATGGCCTTGTATATATGGCTTTTGGGCACGCCCTTGCACAGCCGCAGCAGGAAATTGTCGATGCGCTGCCCGGCCTCTTCGGGGTCGATCCGGACCAGGCGGACGCTAGGCGGGGCATCTTGGGCAATAACTGTTTTGCGCATAGGGAAAAGCAGAATATAATCGCGTCAGCCTATAGAAGCTGAAAAACCGCCTGACGTAGAGATGCAAGGGTGCGTCTCCGTTGGACGAACAAAGGCCATATTGTACCGCCTGGGTTTCAGCTTCTGGGTCATTAGGTCGCCGGGGCAAGCCCGATACGCCGATGGTGGTGTGGCGAACAGCCCGCTATTCGAGGTATCACCTGCCAACCGCGTGCGACGCTGAATCTCTTGCAAAGCTTGTCATCGTTCTTATGCACCAGCCGCGGCTCAAAAACGCGTCTGCCGTTCCCAGCAATTTATTTTCGTCAACAACACGATAGTGAACCTGACCTCCCTGCTGACTGAACCGCGCACCCACCGGTGCGCCGTGCCTGCTCGACACAAGGTGGGCAATGCCTGACATCGTCAGCCATCCCTCCTACGCAGATTTAGCGCCACACACCGAGTGACCCGCGGTCGTGCGCCGATCAACGGTGCGCCATGACTACGGAGAAACACGCTCATGAAACGAATGCTGTTCAATGCAACGCATCAAGAAGAACTACGCGTTGCGATTGTCGATGGCCAGAAGCTCATCGACCTCGACATCGAAACCGCCGGGCGCGAACAGCGCAAAGGCAACATCTACAAAGGGGTCATCACCCGCATCGAACCCGGCCTCGAGGCCTGCTTCGTCAGCTACGGCGAAGAACGCCACGGCTTCCTGCCCTTCAAGGAAATCGCCCGCAGCTACTTCAAGGAAGGCGTCGACGTGCGCACGGCGCGCATCCAGGACGCCCTGACCGAAGGCCAGGAGCTCATCATCCAGGTCGAGAAGGAAGAGCGCGGCAACAAGGGCGCCGCCCTGACCACCTTCATCTCGCTGGCCGGGCGCTACCTGGTCCTGATGCCCAACAACCCCAGGGGCGGCGGCGTCTCGCGCCGGGTCGAAGGCGAGGACCGCCAGGAACTGCGCGACACCATGGACCAGCTGGACGTCCCCTCCGGCATGAGCATCATCGCCCGCACCGCGGGCATAGGCCGCAGCGTCGAAGAGCTCCAATGGGACCTGTCCTATCTGCTGCAGCTCTGGAACGCCATCGACGTCGCGGCGCGTGAAAACAAGGCTCCCATCCTCATCTATCTGGAATCGAGCCTGGTCATCCGCGCCATACGCGATTACTACTCGCCCGAGATCGGCGAGATCCTCATCGATACCGACGACATCTACGACCAGGCCACCGCCTTCATGAGCGTGGTCATGCCGGACAACGTCCAGCGCGTCAAAATGTATCGCGACGACATCCCGCTGTTCTCGCGCTTCCAGATCGAACACCAGATCGAAACCGCCTATTCGCGCACCGTCCAGCTGCCGTCGGGCGGCTCGGTGGTCATCGACCACACCGAGGCGCTGGTGGCGATCGACGTCAACTCCGCAAGGTCCACCCGTGGCGCCGACATCGAAGAAACGGCGATGCGCACCAACCTCGAGGCGGCGGACGAAGTGGCGCGCCAGCTGCGCCTGCGCGACCTCGGCGGCCTGATCGTCATCGACTTCATCGACATGGAAGACAGCAAGAACCAGCGCGCGGTCGAACAGCGCCTGCGCGACGCCTTGCACTTCGACCGCGCCCGCGTGCAAATGGGCAAGATTTCCCGCTTCGGGCTCATGGAACTGTCGCGCCAGCGGCTGCGCCCCGCCCTGAACGAAGGCTCGCACATCACCTGCCCGCGTAGCAATGGCACCGGCGTGGTCCGCGACGCTGAATCCAGCGCCCTGCACGTGCTGCGGCTGCTGCAGGAAGAGGCCATGAAGGAAGGCACCGCCGCCCTGCATGCCCAGGTGCCCGTCGACGTGGCGACTTTCCTGCTGAACGAAAAACGCACCGACATCACCAAGATCGAGTCCAGGCTCAAAGTCAATCTGGTCCTGATTCCCAACAAGAATCTGGAAACGCCGCACCACCACATCGAACGGCTGCGCCACGACGACCCCCGCCTGGAGGAAATCAAGACCAGCTTCGAGCTCGTCACGCAGCCTGAAGACAAGGTGGTCTGGGAACCCAACAAGGCGCTGGAAGCCAAGTCCCGCCCCGAGGCGCTGGTCAAGGGCATCACGCCTTCGCAGCCGGCTCCCGTGTCCGCCCCCAGCGCACCGGCGGCCGCGCCCGCCGCGCCGCAAAGCGTGGGCCTGTTCAAGCGCCTGGTCAACTGGCTGACGGGCGGCGGCGAGCAAGCCGAAGCGCCGGCCGTTGCCGAGCCCGCCGGCAAGGCGGCGCAGGGCACGCGCGGCAAGGGCGGCCGTACCCAGGAACAGCGCCGGGAACGCAGCCACGGCGAGCGCGGTCGCTCGCGCCGCGGCGAACGCCGCCCGGACGCCGCCATCGCCGGCGCCAAATCGGAAGAGCAGCAAGCGCCGGTTCAAAAACCCCGCCGCCATGTCCAGCCGGACGCCCCCGCGGCGGCCGTCGATGCGCCTCGCCAGGCGCCGCAGCAGCCCGCGACGGGCTTTGCCGCCGAAGCCGCGGAGGCCGCCGAAGGCGCCGGCCGTGGCCGCAGCCGGCGCGGCCGGGGTCGCAGCCGCCGCGAAGAAACCCAGTCCGAAGCGATGGAAACCGAAACCGTGGCCACGGCCCTGCCGGTCGCCGCCGCTGCGGTCCCGGTCGCCGAAACCCTGGTCCAGGCCGATACGGACGTCGCCGAAGAAGCGGCGATGGCCGAATCGGATTCCTTCAGCGAAGCCCTTGCGGACGGCGATCAGCAGGAAACCGAACGCAAGCGCCGCCGTCGCCGCAGCCGCCGCAGCCGCAAGCCCTCCGAGGTCGGCGCGGAAGGCGTCAGCCAGGCCGATGAAAACGGTCAGGCCGACGAGCAGCTTCCCTTCGTCGCGCACGAAACGCCTGTTTTCGACCCCGAAGCCGTGCCGGCTGCGGACGTCCAGCCCGCCGACGCGGGCGCGCAAGAGCCGTCCGCGTCCATCGCCGCGGCACAGGCGGCCGATGCGGGCGACAGCCGGGCCGAAGTCGATGCCGGCCGGTCCGTAGCCCTCGCGCCGTCGGCTCCCACGGAAGCCGCCGATGTGCAAGCTGCCGCGGGCGCGGTTGAAGAAGCACCGGCGGCCGTGTCGGAGCGGACGGACGGCGTACCGGCGGCCGCCGAGCAGGCCGCGGCTGAAGAAGCCTCCGCCGAACAGCCTGCTGAAGAGGCCGCCGCCGGCCAGGCTGCCATCGAGCCCGTTGCCGCCGACGCGGCGGTTGCCGAGCCGGCCGTTGCTGAAACGGCGCCGGCGCAAGCTGGCGGGCAAGAACCGGCCGAGGCCACGCCGGCAGCCGAAGCTTCCGCCGCGGCGGAAGCGCTGGCTGCGCAAGCGAAGGGTGTTCCTGCGGAGCAAGTGGCGGCAGCCGAACCGGCTCAGGCCGCGAAGGTCGCCGAAAGCGCCGGCCAGTCGCCTATCGCCCTGAACGGCGCGGCGCCGGCCGGAGCCGGACTGGACGACATCCTGCAGGCCGCCGGCATGCAGCTCATCGAAACGAAGCCGACGTCCATCGCCGCTCCGGCGCCCGCTCCGGCGGCACGCCTGGGCCGGCCGCGCAAGCCCGTGGCCAAGGTCGCCAACGAGTCCCTGCAGCAAGTGGAAACCCACTGACCTCGCCCCGCCGCCCGCCCGCCGTGTCGTAGCGCGGGCGGATAAAAAAAGCCTTGCCTCTGGAAAGCGGCAAGGCTTTTTTACGAGCTGGTTTGGTGAGATCGACGACTAGAACCCCGAATGGACTGAAGCCGATTTCAAGAAAGCGGTTCGCCTAGGAGGCCCGAGCGGCCCCCGCAAGGAATTTCAGTTCTTCGCCACCACATCGCCAGGCTGGCGAGTGAGGATGGCCATCAGGTGAGCCAGTTCGTTGCGCATCTCGCGGCGATCGATCACCATGTCTATCGCCCCCTTCTGCAACAGGAACTCCGCGCGCTGAAAGCCCTCGGGCAGTTTCTCGCGCACCGTCTGCTCGATGACGCGCGGGCCCGCAAAGCCGATGAGCGCCTTGGGCTCCGCGATCACCACGTCGCCCATGAAGGCGAAGCTGGCGGACACGCCGCCCATGGTCGGGTCCGTGAGCACACTGATGAAAGGAAGGCCCGCCGCCGACAGGCGCGTCAGCATCGCGTTGGTCTTCGCCATCTGCATCAGCGACAGCACGCTTTCCTGCATGCGGGCGCCGCCGGAGGCGGCGACGCAAATAAAGGGCGTGCGGTTCTTGATGGCTTCCTGCACGCCGCGGGCAAAGCGCTCGCCCACCACCGAGCCCATGGAGCCGCCCATGAACTCGAACTCGAAGCACGCCAGCACGGTCGGCACCGCGAGAATGCGGCCGCTCATGACGACCAGGGCTTCGCTTTCCCCCGTCTGCTTGACCGCTTCGGACACCCGATCGGGATACTTGCGCGTATCGCGGAACTTCAAAGGATCCATGGGGCGGGTTTCCTGCCCGATCTCGACCCGGCCGTCGACGTCCAGCAAGGCGTCTATGCGGGCCCGCGAGCCTATGCGCATGTGGTGGCTGCACTTGGGGCACACATTGAGCGTTGCCTTCAGGTCTTCCTTGTACAGCACGGACTCGCAGGACGGGCACTTGACCCACACCCCTTCGGGGACCCGCCTGCCGCCCTCACCGCTGCGGTTGATGCGCGGTGGAAGTATTTTGTCGATCCAACTCATGTTCTTTTCCGATGTGAGCCCCGCTTACGGAGCCATAGGGTTCTGGTTTTGTCGCCGCTCGACTGCCGCTCCGCGCCGGCCGGCGGCGCGGGCTTGTGTTCAACCGCCGGAAGGCAGGGCCCGCCGGATTCCGGCCAGCCAGCTTTCGGCCGCTTCGATGGCCGCGGCGTCGGTTTCCGCCGGAGAGGCGCCGCGCCCGCCGGCTTCCGCGACGGCGGCTTCCATGGTTTCTATCAGTTTGCTGCCGATGACGACGGCATCGGCGCAGGCCGACAAGCGCTTGGCGCTGTCGGCGTCGCGGATGCCGAAGCCCACGCCGACCGGAATCGACACATGGCGGCGGATTTCGGCCAGGCGGGCCGCGACGTCGTCGGTGTCCAGGTGGCCGGCGCCCGTCACGCCTTTCAGCGATACATAATAGACATAGCCGCGCGCCAGCTGCCCGATCTTGCGCATGCGCTCCTGGGTGGAGGTCGGCGCCAGCAGGAAGATGGGATCGATTTTCGCCTGGCCCAGCAGCGCCGCGAATTCCTCGACTTCCTCGGGCGGATAATCCACCACGAGCACGCCGTCGACGCCCGCCTGCCGCGCCTGCTCGGCAAACGCGGCGGGCCCCATGCGTTCGATGGGGTTGGCATAGCCCATCAGCACGACCGGCGTATTCTGGTCCTGCAGGCGGAATTCGGCGACCATGTCCAGGACCTGGCGCAGCCCCACGCCCCGGCGTATGGCGCGTTCGCCCGCGCGCTGGATGACGGGGCCGTCGGCCATGGGGTCGGAAAAAGGCACGCCGAGCTCGATGACGTCGGCGCCGGCGCGCACCAGGGCGTGCATCAGCCGGGGAGTGGCCTGGATGGAGGGATCGCCCGCGGTGATATATGGAATCAGCGCCGTGCGCCCTTTTCTGTTGGCAAAGCTCGCGAGCAAGCGCTCGTTGGAGGAATTCATCATGTAACCCCGCTTCCTACAGGCTGATGCCGCTGAAATCGGCCACGGTGTGCATGTCTTTGTCGCCCCGCCCGGACAGGCAGACAAGAATGATTTTGTCCTTGGGCAGCGTGGGCGCGAGCTTCTGCGCATAGGCGATGGCGTGCGCGGACTCGAGCGCGGGCATGATGCCTTCGGTGCGGCAGCAGGCATGGAAGGCGGCCAGCGCCTCGCTGTCGTCTATGCATTCGTAGCGCGCGCGGCCGGAATCCTTCAGCCATGCGTGCTCGGGACCCACGCCGGGGTAGTCCAGGCCCGCGGAGATGGAATGGGTTTCGATGATCTGGCCGTTTTCGTCTTGTATGACGTAGGTGCGGTTGCCGTGCAGCACGCCGACCACGCCCGCATTGAGCGAGGCCGCATGCTTGCCGCTGGCCAGCCCCTGCCCCGCGGCCTCGATGCCGATCAGGTTCACTTCTTCGTGCTCGATATAGGGGTGGAAGATGCCCATGGCGTTCGAGCCGCCGCCCACCGAGGCCACCACGTAGTCGGGCTGGCGGCCGGTTTCGGCCGGCATCTGCTCGAGGCATTCCTGGCCGATGACGGACTGGAAGTCGCGGACCATCATGGGATATGGGTGCGGGCCGGCCACGGTGCCGATGATGTAGAAGGTGTTTTCGACGTTGGTGACCCAGTCGCGCATGGCTTCGTTCAAGGCGTCCTTGAGCGTGCGGGAGCCGGAATCCACCGGCACCACGGTGGCGCCCAGCAGCTTCATGCGATACACATTGGACGCCTGGCGGCGGACGTCTTCGCTGCCCATGTAGACCACGCATTCCAGCCCGTAGCGCGCGGCTACGGTCGCCGTGGCGACGCCGTGCTGCCCGGCGCCGGTCTCGGCGATGATGCGCGGCTTGCCCAAGCGGCGGGCCAGCAGGATCTGGCCTATGCAGTTGTTGATCTTGTGCGCGCCCGTGTGGTTGAGGTCTTCGCGCTTGAACCAGATTTGCGCTCCGCCCAGTTCTTCCGACCATCGGCGAGCATGGTAGACCGGGCTGGGGCGCCCGACGAAATGCTTGAGCTCGTAGGCGAATTCCCTTTGGAATTCGGGGTCGTTGCGGTACTTGTCGTAGGCAAGGCGCAGCTCGTCCAGGGCATGGACCAGGGTTTCGGCGACGAATGAGCCGCCATACTGGCCGAAGTGCCCGTTCTGGTCAGGCAAAGTATAGGATTTCAAAACATTGCTCTCTGGTTGTGCGACATGGCCGGCTCGCCGCGGCGGGCCGGCCATTCCGTAAACGGCCATTTTAGCAGCCCGGCGCGGGTATTCGGCAGCGGCCCGCCCGCGCCGTGGAAATCGCCGGGCCGCCCGCGGCATCCATCGGCGGCTCGCCGACGCCCAGGGCCGGCCGACGCCCGGGCCCTTCAGTGGCGCGCCGCCGTCACCCCCGACAATTCGTTCAGCGCGGCGAGCGCCTTGCCGATCTGCTCGCCGCTCTTGACCTCGATGGTGAACACCATGTGGGCCAGCGAGCGCCGGCTGTGCGTATTGACGCTCACCACGTTCAGGCGCAGCTTGGCAAAGACCTCGGACAGGTCCCGCAGCAGATTGGGGCGTTCCGGCGCATGGATGCTGATGTCGACGGGATACACCGCATCGCCCGTGTTGCCCCAGTCCACGTCGATCAGGCGCTCGGGGTTGCGGGCGGCCAGCGCGGCATAGGCGCTGCAGTCGCGGCGGTGGATGGACACCCCGCGGCCGCGCGTCACGAAACCCACGATGGAGTCGGGCGGCGCCGGGCGGCAGCAGCGCGCCAGCTGGGTCATGAGCGAATCCACGCCCACCACCAGCACGCCGCTCTTGCCGGTGCGCGCGACGCTGTCGTCGCGGCTGCCGTAGATGCGGGCCTCGGCGGACTCCGCCCCGGGCTCGGCTTCCGCCGCGCGGCTTTTGCCGCCCATCAGCAGGTAGTCGATCTGGCGCAGGCTGAACTCTTCCTTGGCCACCGCGACGTACAGATCGTCGGCGCAGGCGAAGTCGAGCTGCTGGGCCATCTGCTCCAGGTTGACGGCGGTCTTGCCCAGGCGCTGCAGTTCTTTCTCGACCATGGCCTGGCCCTGGGAAATGCGCTGCTGCAGCTCGATGGCGTTGAACCAGGCCCTGACCTTGGCGCGCGAGCGCGGGCTGGCCAGGAAGCCCAGCTGGGGATTGAGCCAATCGCGCGAGGGTCCGCCCGACTTGGCCGCGATGATCTCCACCGTCTGGCCCGTGGCGAGCTTGGTCAGCAGCGGCACCATCTGGCCGTCGACCCGCGCGCCGCGGCAGCGATGGCCCAGGTCGGTGTGCAGGTAATAGGCGAAATCGACGGGCGTCGCGCCGGCCGGCAGCTCGATGACCCGGGCCTGGGGCGTCATGACGTAGATGCGCTCGCCGGCGGGGTTTTTTTCCGGGCCGTTCGGCGCCTTGGATGGATCGGCTTCGTCCTTGTCCCAGGCGAGCAGCTGCCGCATCCAGGCGATCTTCTGGTCGTAGCCGCCCGAAGCCGCCACCTGGCCGCCGCGCGGGCCGGCTTCCTTGTAGCGCCAATGGGCCGCCATGCCGTATTCGGCGAACTCGTGCATTTCGTGGGTGCGTATCTGGATCTCGAACGTCCTGCCCTGGGCGTCGGCCACGACGGTGTGCAGCGAGCGGTAGCCGTTGGGCTTGGGCCGCGAGATGTAGTCGTCGAATTCGTCGGAGACCGGCGTCCACATGGAATGCACCAGCGCCAGGACGGCATAGCACGCGCGCTCGTCGTCGACGATGACCCGCAAGGCGCGCAAATCGTACAGCTGGCTGAACGCCAGGTTCTTGTTGCGCATCTTGTTCCAGATGCTGTAGATGTGCTTGGGCCTGCCGCTCACGTCGGCGGATATGCGCGCCTCTTTCAGGGCGGTGCGCAGCCTTTCGAGCGTTTCGCCGATGAAGGCCTCGCGCTCGACGCGCTTTTCCTCGAGCTGGCGGGCGATGGTCTTGTAGGTGTCGGGCTCCATGAAGCGGAAGGCCAGGTCTTCCATTTCCCATTTGATCTGCCAGATGCCCAGCCGGTTGGCGAGCGGCGTGTAGAGCTCCATGGTTTCCCGGGCGAAGCTTTTCGGGCAGGGCGTCTTGGACGCGGCATGCCAGCGCAGGGATTGCAGGCGCGACGCGAGGCGCAGCAGCACGATGCGCAGGTCGGCGGCCATGGCCAGCAGCATCTTGCGCTGCATTTCCTTTTGGTCCGTGCCCGCCGTGGCTTGGTCGGTTGCCTGCCCCGCCAGGTGGCCCAGGCGCAGCAGCGCGCGCGTGCCCTGGACCAGGGACATGACTTCCGGCCCGAAGCGCTTGAACAGCGGGTCGTCGCGCTCGTTGCGGCTGCTGTCGGGCCGCAGGACGGTCAGCAGCGCGCTGGCGCGCGCCTGGGCGTCGGTGCCGAGCTCGGCCAGGATGAGCACCACCGCCGCGCTGTGCTGCGCCAGCGGTTCGCCCGTGGTGGCCAGGATGCCGGTGGCGTGCTCGCCGGCCCAGTCGGCGGCGTCGCGCAGCAGCCGGCGGCCGTTTTCGTCCAGGTCGGCGCAGGCGCGTTCGAACCATTGCGCGTCGAACTGCGATTTTTCGGGATCCGGTGGAACAATCGTAGCCATGGCGGAAAACTTACAGACAACGGAAACATGCGGACTTCGCCGCGCCCCTATACTACCGTTTATACAGGCCACGCGATACAGCGACCACCATGGACCCACAGCCCCGAAAGACCCTGCTCATCGTATGGCATTCGCGCACCGGCGCGGCGAAACAGCTGGCCGACGCCGCCGTCGCCGGCGCGCAGGCGGCCGCCCGCGAACTCCAGGCGCAGGACGGGCTGGACGTCGTGCTCCGGCATGCCGACCAGGCCCAGGCCGGCGACCTGCTCGGCGCGGACGCCATGCTGTTCTGCGGCCCTGAAAACCTGGCCGGCCTGAGCGGCGCCATGAAGGAATTCTTCGACCGCAACTACTATGCCGTCCTGGACCGCCTGAACGGACGGCCCTACGGGCTGCTGGTCAGCGCCGGCAGCGACGGCAGCGGCGCCGTGCGCCAGGCGGAAAGAATCTGCGCCGGATGGCGCCTGCGGCCCGTGGCGCCCGCGCACATCGCCAATACCGCGGCGCAGACGCCCGAAGCCATCCTGGCGCCGAAATCCATCGGCGAACCCGACCGGCAGGCGGCCGCGAACATGGGCGCCCTGCTGGCCGCCCTGCTGCTGTGACGGCGGCGCAGGCCCTTAGCGCAGGGCCGCGGTGACGACGATTTCGACCTTGTAGTCGGGATTGGCGAGCCGCGCTTCGACGGTGGCCCGGGGCGGCGCGTTGCCCGGCGCGACCCAGGCGTCCCAGGCTTTGTTCATGCCGTCGAATTCCTTCATGTTGGCGATGAAGATCTGGGCCATCAGGATGCGGGACTTGTCGGTGCCCGCCGTGGCGAGCAGGCGGTCTATCGTGGCCAGCACCTGCGCGGTCTGGCCTTGTATGTCAAGCGATGCATCGTCGGGGACCTGGCCCGCCAGATAGGCGACGCCATTGTAGATGGCCATGTCCGATAGGCGTTTTTCAACGTTGACGCGTTCCACTTCGCTCATGAGAAGACTCCAAAAACAAGCAAATATAGCAGACCTCAGGCCGGAGGCAACTGGAAGACCTGACGCAGGTAGGCCAGGTAGGCCGGATCGTCGCACATGGTCTTTTCGGGGGCGTCCGATACTTTCGCGACCGGCTGGCCGTTGCAGCGGACCATCTTCATCACGATCTGCAGGGGCTCGTGGCCCAGGTCGTTGGTGAGATTGGTGCCGATGCCGAAGGAAATCTTGCAGCGCCCCGCGAAATGCTTGGCAAGCTCGATGGCGCGCGGGATGGTCAGGGCGTCGGAGAACACCAGGATCTTGGTGCGCGGGTCGGTGCGGTTGCGGGCATAGTGCTCCAGCAGGCGCTCGCCCCATACGAAGGGGTCGCCGGAATCATGGCGCGCCCCGTCGAACAGCTTGCAGAAATACATGTCGAAGTCGCGCAGGAAGGCGTCCATGCCGTAGACGTCGGACAGCGCGATGCCCAGGTCGCCGCGGTATTCCTTGGCCCAGACCTCCAGCGCAAACACCTGCGAATCGCGCAGGCGCGGCCCGAGCGCCTGGCAGGCCTGCAGGTATTCGTGCGCCATGGTGCCCAGCGGGGTGACGTTGTGCTTCATGGCCAGCTCCACGTTGCTGGTGCCGGCGAAATGGACGCCCATCTGGTTCTTCATGGTGGTCACGACCTCATCGTGCCAGACCTTCGAAAAGCGCCGGCGCGTGCCGTATTCCGCGACGCGGAAGTCCGCCAGCGCGGGGTCGTCGATGACCAGGCGCATTTTTTCCTGGAGCCGCTTGCGGCCTTCTTCCCAGCCCGGCTCGCGGCAGACGTTGCGGAAATACACTTCGTTCACGATCGCCAGCACGGGAATCTCGAACAATATGGTGTGCAGCCACGGCCCCTTCACGCTGATGTCGATTTCGCCCGGCACCTTGCTTTCGGTGATGCTGATGCATTTTTCGGGAAGGTGGAACAGCCCCAGGAAATCGACGAAATCGCTTTTGATGAAGCGCAGCGAGCGCAGGTACTGGAGCTCGGGCTCGGTGAAGCGCAGCTGGCACAGCTGGTGCACTTCCTCGCGGATTTCGTCCAGGTAGGCCGCCAGGTTGATGTTGGGCGTGCGGCACTTGTAGCGGTATTCGACCTGCGCGGCGGGGAAATGGTGCAGCACCACCTGCATCATGGTGAACTTGTACAGGTCGGTGTCGAGTAATGAAGTAATTATCATGGGGTCGGGCGAAAGTTTTGCTTACCATAGCACAGGGCGACCGCCTTGCCTCCTATGCAGACGACATCATAGTGGCAAAGACCTGCTTTGCCGACAGGTCAATCCCGGCTCGCCCGCGGTTATTGGGTAAAATCAAGGCCATCTGATGTTGGAGCTTTTGACATGACACACGTTGTCACCGAAAACTGTATCAAGTGCAAGTTCACCGACTGCGTCGACGTCTGTCCGGTGGACTGCTTCCGGGAAGGTCCCAATTTCCTGGTGATCGATCCGGACGAATGCATCGACTGCGCCGTCTGTGTGCCGGAATGCCCCGCCAATGCCATTTTCGCGGAAGAAGACGTCCCCCAGGACCAGGTCCAGTACATCGCCCTGAATGCGGAACTCACTCCCGAGTTCGGCCCCATCAACCGCTCCAAGCCGCCACTGCCCGACGCCGACGACTGGAACGGGGTGCCCGACAAGCTCAAGTATCTCGAAAAATAACAATAAAACAACACAATCGGCAGCTCTGCCCCAGGAAGCGTGCAAATTCCTGGTTAGCTCTTATTGGTAATCCGCCGCAATTGTGATTAGCTTATAACCATGCTCACAAAAATAATACCTTTATAAGGCCGTACCCCCCATGCTGTATGATTTGCACGAACTCAAACGGGCTTTCCTGACTCCTTTGGCGGCGTTCACCAGCTCAGGCAGCCAGCTTTTCTCCCACCCCTACAGCCCTTTCAGCTATACGCCGGTGTCCCGGCAGATGGCGGCAACCTACGAACTGGTCCATCGCCTGGGCAAGGACTACGAAAAGCCCGCCTGGGGGCTGGAAAGCGCCGAACGCGACGGCTGCGCAATCGCCATCCGCAAGGAAATCGCGCTGAGCAAGCCTTTTTGCAACCTGATCCGCTTCCAGCGCGACGGCGCGGCCGGCCTGGAACAGGATCCCCGCGTGCTGCTGGTCGCGCCGCTGTCGGGCCACCATGCCACACTGCTGCGCGACACCGTCCGCGCCCTGCTGCCCCACCACGACGTCTACGTGACCGACTGGCTGGACGCCCGCATGGTGCCCCTGGACGCCGGGCCGTTCCACCTGAACGACTACGTGCGCTACGTGCAGGACTTCCTGCGCCACCTGGGCCCGCAAACCCATGTCATTGCCGTGTGCCAGCCCACCGTGCCCGTGCTGGCGGCGGTGTCGCTCATGGCTTCGAACGACGACCCCTGTCAGCCGCTCAGCATGATCATGATGGGCGGCCCCATCGACACCCGGCAATCGCCCACCCAGGTCAACCGCCTTGCCACCACCAAGTCCTACAACTGGTTCGAGAACAACCTGATCCACCGCGTGCCCGCCCGCTATCCGGGCGCCGGCCGGCACGTCTACCCCGGTTTCCTGCAGCACACCGGCTTCATGGCCATGAACCCCGACCGGCACCTGCGCTCGCACTACGATTTCTACATGGACCTGCTCAAGGGCAGCGACCACGACGCCGAAGCCCACCGGCGCTTCTACGACGAATACAACGCCGTGCTGGACATGCCGGCCGAGTTCTACCTGGACACCATCAAGGTCGTCTTCCAGGAACACCAGCTGCCCCTGGGCAGCTGGGTCATCGACGGCCGGAAAGTCGATCCCTCGGCTATCCGGCGCACCGCGCTGCTGACCATCGAGGGCGAACTCGACGACATTTCCGGCCAAGGCCAAACGCAGGCGGCGCAAACGCTGTGCAGCGGCATACCCGCCGAGCGCAAGCTGCACTACACCGCCATGGGCTGCGGCCACTACGGCATTTTTTCCGGCCGGCGCTGGCGCAACATCATCTGTCCTAAAATAGCGCAATTCATACGCGACATGGCGTAGCAGCACTACGCCGCGGTGCATTCCAGGGGCCCGCGCGGCCCCTTTTTCACTCATGCCAGCCTCCACACTCACCGAGCGCATCGACGCCGCGCTGCCCCAGACCCAATGCACCAAGTGCGGCTACGACGGCTGCCTGCCCTACGCGCGCGCACTGGCGACGGAAGGGGAAGCCGTCAACCGCTGCCCGCCCGGGGGCCAGGCGGGCGTGCGCCTGCTTGCCGAGATCCTGCAAACGCCCGAGCTTCCCCTGGACCCGGAGTGCGGGGAGCATCTGCCGCTGCGCGTCGCCGTCATCGACGAAGCCCACTGCATAGGCTGCACGCTCTGCATACAGGCCTGTCCGGTGGACGCCATCGTGGGCGCGAACAAGCTCATGCACACCGTGCTGGCGGACCGCTGCACCGGCTGCGACCTGTGTGTGGCGCCATGTCCGGTGGACTGCATCGACATGGTTCCCGCGGGCCGCGACTGGACGCCCGACGACGCCGCCCGCGCCCGCGAACACCACCAGGGGCGCCAGCAGCGGCTGAGCGGCCGGCACCATGAATCCTTGGCGCCGGCGGCGCGGACGCTGGCCAACAAAGCCCCCGTGGCCATGGGCATGGACGCCGACCCGGCGCTGAAACACAAAATCATTGCCGACGCGCTGGCCAAGGCCCGCGCGCGGCGCGGTAAACATGAACCAAGCCAAGCGAACTGAAATCTTCACCCGGCTGCGCGCCGCCAATCCCAAGCCGACGACCGAGCTCGAATACGCCAGCACCTTCCAGTTGCTGATCGCCGTCATTCTTTCGGCGCAGGCGACCGACCGCTCCGTCAACCTGGCCACGCGCAAGTTCTTTCCGGAGCACGGCACGCCGCAAGGGCTGCTGGCGCTCGGCGAGGAAGGGCTGGGCGAATACATAAAAACCATCGGCCTCTACAGGACCAAGGCGAAGAACGTGATCAACACCTGCCGCATCCTGATCGAACGGCACGGCGGGCAGGTGCCCGAAGACCGCGAGGCGCTGGAAGCCTTGCCCGGCGTGGGCCGCAAGACGGCGAACGTGGTGCTCAACACGGCTTTCGGGCACCCCACGATCGCCGTCGACACGCATATCTTCCGGGTGGCCAACCGCACCGGCATCGCCCCCGGGAAGACCGTGATCGAAGTCGAGAGAAAGCTGGAGAAAGTCGTCCCGAAGGAATTCCTGTACGACGCCCACCACTGGCTGATCCTGCACGGGCGCTATGTCTGCGTGGCGCGCACGCCCAAGTGCCCGCAATGCGGCATCGAAGACCTTTGCGAATACAAGCAGAAGACGCGTTAAGGGTTTTCCACATCCTATGTAAAACCCGCATGGTGTTTTGCTACGCCAACTCTCATACTTTTTCCAGCCCTGAACATCAAAAAAACCGCTAGCGGGTTGGTATGAGCGATTACATTCTGGAAACAAAAAACCTGGTCAAGGAGTTCCGCGGTTTCGTCGCCGTCAACAACGTCAGCCTGCAGGTGGAACGCGGCAGCATCCACGCCCTCATCGGCCCGAACGGCGCGGGCAAGACCACATGCTTCAATCTGCTGACCAAATTCCTGGCGCCCACTTCGGGCAAGATCTATTTCGCCGGCAAAGAGATCACCCGCGAAAAGCCCGCGCAGATCGCGCGCCGCGGCATCATCCGCTCGTTCCAGATCTCCGCCGTCTTCCCCCAGCTCACCGTCCTTGAGAACGTGCGCATCGGGCTGCAGCGCGCCACCGGCATGTCCTACCACTTCTGGCGCAGCCACAAGGTGCTCGACCGCCTGAACGATTCCGCCCGCGCCCTGCTCGGCCAGGTCGACCTGGCCGACTTCGCCGACGAGCGCACGGTCAATCTTCCCTACGGCCGCAAACGCGCGCTGGAAATCGCCACCACGCTGGCCATGGAGCCCGAACTGATGCTGCTCGACGAACCCACGCAAGGCATGGGCCACGAAGACGTCAGCCGGGTGACCCAGCTCATCAAGAAGGTCAGCGCGGGGCGCACCATACTCATGGTCGAGCACAACATGAACGTCGTCTCCCAGATCGCCGACAAGATCACCGTGCTGGCCCGCGGGTCCGTGCTGGCCGAAGGACCCTACCAAGAAGTCTCACGCAACGCCGCGGTCATGGAAGCCTACATGGGAACGACCAGCGGCGAACTCGAAGGGGCCCACTGATGAACGAACCGGCACTCGAAATCTCCAACCTGCATGCCTGGTACGGCGAATCCCACGTGCTGCACGGCGTGGACATGAAAGTGGAAAAAGGCCAGGTCGTCACTCTGCTCGGGCGCAACGGGTCGGGCCGCAGCACCACGCTGCGCGCCATTCTCGGCCTGACGGGCACGCGCAAGGGCTCCATCCGCATACAGGGCACCGAGTCCATCAACCTGCCCACCTACCGCATCGCCCACCTGGGCATAGGCTATTGCCCCGAAGAGCGCGGCATATTCGCGGGGCTGTCCTGCGAATAGAACCTGCTGCTGCCGCCGTTCATCGGCGACACGCTGGGCGGCGGCATGTCGCTCGCCGAAATCTACGAAATGTTCCCCAACCTCAAAGAGCGCAAGCACTCTCCGGGCACCCGCCTGTCGGGCGGCGAACAGCAGATGCTGGCGGTGGCCCGCATCCTGCGCACCGGCGCCAACCTGCTGCTGCTCGATGAAATCTCCGAAGGCCTCGCTCCCGTCATCGTGCAGGCCCTCGCGCGCATGATCACCACGCTCAAGGAAAAGGGCTACACCATCGTGATGGTGGAACAGAACTTCCGCTTCGCCGCGCCCCTGGCCGACCATTTCTACGTCATGGAACACGGCCAGATCGTCGAACAATTCAATGCCAGCGAGCTGCAATCCAAACAGGATGCGCTCACCACCCTGCTGGGCGTCTAGCCACGCAGGCCAGGCAAAACGATTTCCCGGCATATCCCGCCGGTCACGACAAGGAGACTCACCCTATGAAACTGCGCACCCTTACTGCGGCACTGGCCCTGGCGGGCATCGGCCTGGCCGGGCCCAGCCTGGCGGCGGGCATTTCCGACGACGTCATTCGCATCGGCTTCATCACCGACATGTCCAGCGTTTATTCGGATCTGGACGGCAAGGCGGGCGCAGACGCCATACGCATGGCCATCGCCGACGCCGGCGGCGAAATCAACGGCAAGAAGATCGAACTGCTGGTCGCCGACCACCAGAACAAGGCCGACGTCGCCTCCGCGCGGGCGCGCGAATGGTTCGACGAGCAAAAACTCGACCTGCTGGTGTCCGGCACGAACTCGGCCACGGCGCTCGCCATGGCGGCCGTCGCCGCCGAGAAAAAGAAACCCTACATCACCATAGGCGCGGGCTCGTCCAACCTGACCAACCAGCAGTGCACGCCCTATACCATCCACTATGCCTACGATACCATCGCGCTGGCGCGCGGCACCGGGTCGGCCGTCGTCAAGAACGGCGGCGATTCCTGGTTCTTCCTGACCGCCGACTATGCCTTCGGCCATTCGCTCGAACGCGACACCGCCGAAGTCGTGAAAAAAGCGGGCGGCAAGGTGCTGGGCAACGTGCGCGCGCCGCTGGCGGTGTCGGACTTCTCTTCCTTCCTGCTCCAGGCGCAGTCCTCGGGCGCCAAGATCCTGGGCCTGGCCAACGCCGGCGGGGACTTCATCGCATCCGTCAAGGCGGCCAGCGAGTTCGGCGTGACGCAAAGCATGAAGCTCGCCGGCCTGCTGGTGTTCATCAACGACATCCATGCCCTGGGCCTGGAAGCCACGCAGGGCCTGTATCTCACCACCGGCTGGTACTGGGATCAATCCGACGCCTCCCGCAAATGGGCCGAGCGCTTCTACAAGGACCACAACCGCATGCCCTCCTTCGTGCAGGCGGCCGACTACTCCAGCGCGGCCTTCTACCTGAAGGGCGTCAAGGAAACCGGCACGGACGACGCCGACACCCTCATGAAATGGATGAAGTCCAACAAGATCAACGATATGTTCGCCACCAACGGCGTCGTGCGCGAGGACGGCCGCATGGTCTACGACATGTACCTGATGCAGGTGAAGGCGCCCAGTGAATCCAAGCGCCCCTGGGACTACTACAAGACCGTGGCGAAGCTGCCGGGCAACGAGGTCTATGCCTCGCTGGAAGAATCCACCTGCCCGCTCATCAAAAAGTAGATCCCAGCATCAACGTTTCAGTGTCATAGGCCCCCGGCGCCGGCGCCGGGGGCCGGCGTGTCACCCCGGGCCCGCTGCGCGCCCTGCCACGGATTCAATATCAACATGACTGATTTATTCGGCATTCCCATCCAGGCTCTATTGGGGCAGCTCCTGCTGGGCCTGGTCAATGGCTCGTTCTATGCCGTGCTGTCGCTCGGCCTGGCCGTCATATTCGGCCTGCTCAACATCATCAATTTCGCGCACGGCGCCCTGTACATGCTGGGCGCCTTCGTAGCCTGGATGGGCCTGCAGTACCTGGGCCTGAACTACTGGGTCATGCTGGCCCTGGCGCCCCTGGTGGTGGGGCTCTTCGGCATCGTCCTCGAACGCCTGCTGATCCGCCACCTGTACAAGCTGGACCACCTCTACGGCCTGCTGCTGACCTTCGGGCTGACCCTGCTCATCGAAGGCATTTTCCGCAGCATCTACGGCGTGTCGGGCCAGCCCTATCCCACGCCCGCGCTGCTGCGCGGCGGCGTCAACCTGGGCTTCATGTACATGCCCATCTACCGCGCCTGGGTGGTGGCCGCGTCCATCCTGGTCTGCCTGGCCACCTGGTTCATGATCGAAAAAACACGCCTGGGCGCGCTGCTGCGGGCCAGCACCGAGAACCCCAAGCTGGTGGAAGCCTTCGGCGTCAACGTGCCGCTGGTCGTCACGCTGACCTACGGCTTCGGGGTCGCGCTGGCCGGCTTCGCCGGGGTGCTCGCGGCTCCCATCATGCAGGTGTCGCCGCTCATGGGTTCCAACCTGATCATCGTGGTCTTCGCCGTGGTGGTGATCGGCGGCATGGGTTCGATCATGGGGTCCATCGTCACCGGCCTGGGGCTGGGCGTGATCGAAGGACTCACCAAGGTATTCTGGCCGGAAGCCTCGAACACCGTGGTCTTCATCATCATGGTCATCGTTCTGCTGCTGCGCCCCGCGGGCCTATTTGGGAAAGAAAAATGAATCGTCAACTGATCGGATATCTGCTCGCCGCGATCGCCATCGCGCTGCTGCCGGCCGTCGGAGCCTATCCCATCTTCGTCATGAAGGTGATGTGCTATGCGCTGTTCGCCTGCGCCTTCAACCTGCTGCTGGGCTTCACCGGCCTGCTGTCCTTCGGGCATGCCGCCTTCCTGGGCGGCGCCGCCTATGCCACGGGCCACGCGCTCGCGGTCTGGGGCCTGCCCACGATCGCCGGCCTGCTGTTCGGCACGGCCGTCGCCGCGCTCATGGGCTTGGTGATGGGCGCGGTGGCCATCCGGCGCAGCGGCATCTATTTCGCCATGATCACGCTCGCGATGGCGCAAATGCTGTTCTTCTTCTTCCTGCAGGCGCCGTTCACCCACGGCGAGGACGGGCTGCAGGGCATCCCGCGCGGCAGCCTGTTCGGCATCGACCTGTCCAATGACCTGAATCTGTACTACCTCGTCCTGGCCATCTTCATTTTGGGCTATGCCGTGATCTGGCGCGCGATCAACTCCCCTTTCGGCCAGGTGCTCAAGGCCATACGCGAGAACGAGGCCCGGGCGGTTTCGCTGGGCTACGATGTCGACAATTTCAAGCTGCTGGCTTTCGTGCTGTCGGCCGCGCTGGCGGGGCTGGCGGGGGCCAGCAAGTCTCTGGTGTTCGTTTCGGCGACGCTGTCCGACGCCACTTGGCAGATGTCGGGGCTGGTCATCCTCATGACCTTGATCGGCGGCCTGGGCACGTTCACGGGGCCGGTGCTGGGCGCCTTCATCGTCGTGATGCTGGAAAACAAGGTCGGTGAATTCGGGCGGCTGCTCAGCCGGGAAACGGGCCTGCACTGGTTCCAGGTGCTGGGGGAATCCGTGACGATCGTGATCGGGCTGATCTTCATCATCTGCGTGATGGCTTTCCGGCGCGGGATCGTCGGAGAGATCAGCCATCGGATCAAGAAGGCCTGAGGCGATGCGGGGGCGGGGCCTTGGGGCCGAGCCCCCGCGCCGGGAAAGCGGCCCGCCGCCCAGGGCCTGAACGCCAGAAGGCAGGCGGCACTGGCCCTATGCAGGCAGCGCCTCAGTCCTCTCCCTTGTTCCCCGTCCCCAGCCCCAAGTAACTTTCAATCACCCGCGGATTCCCCGCAAGCTCCTTGGCCCTGCCCTGGAGCACCACCTCTCCGGTCTCCAGCACATACCCATAGTCCGCCACCTGCAGCGCCGCACGCGCGTTCTGTTCGACCAGGAGTATGGCGACGCCCGTGCTGCGCAAGCGCGAAATGATCTGGAAGATCTCGCGGACGATGCGCGGCGCCAGGCCCAGGCTGGGCTCGTCGAGCATCAGCAGCTGGGGCTGGGCCATCAGCGCCCGGCCGACGGCCAGCATCTGGCGCTCGCCGCCCGACAGCGTTCCCGCCTGTTGCGACTTGCGCTCGCGCAAGCGCGGGAACAGGTCGTAGACCTCGTCGATGGTTTCCCGCCAGCCGTGCTTGCCGGCGCGATACAGCCGGAAGCCGCCCAGCAGCAGGTTGTCTTCCACCGACATGCTGCTGAAGAGCTCCCGCCGCTCCGGCACCAGCGAAATGCCGTCCGACACGCGCCGCTCGACTTGCCAGGCGCCGATTTCCGAACCCAGGTACTGCACGGACCCCGAGCAATTGCCCGTGGGCGGCAGAGACCCCATGATGGAGTTCAGCAAGGTGGACTTGCCCGCGCCGTTGCCACCGATCACCGTGACGATGCTGCCGCGCGTCACCGCGATATTGGCGCCCACCAGCGCATTGACCTTCCCGTATCGGGTGGACAGGTCGGTGACCTGCAGTATGGGATGCTTGGGTTTGTTGCCGGTGCTCATGCCAGTCCCCCCGTCGCCGCGGGCGCCGTGCCCGCGGGCGCTTCGCCCCGGGCGTCATCGTCAAATTCCATCTCGTCATCGATGCCGCCAAGATAGGCTTCCAGCACCTTGGGATTCTTCTGGATGTCGGCCGGCAGGCCTTCGGCCAGCTTCGTGCCGAAGTCCATCACGACCAGGTGATCGGTAAGATTCATGACGAAGTCCATATCGTGCTCGACCAGCAGGATGCTCATGCCTTCCTGGCGCAGCTGGTCCAGCACCTTGGCCAATTCCTGCTTTTCCTTGTAGCGCAAGCCGGCGGCCGGTTCGTCGAGCAGGAGCAGCACGGGATCCGCCGCCAGGGCGCGCGCGATCTCCAGTATGCGCTGCTGTCCGAGCGCCAGGTTGCCGGCCTGTTCGTACAGGTAGTCGCCCAGGCCGACGCGCTGCAGCTGCTTGGCGGCTTCATGCAGCAGCTCGGCCTCGTCGCGCCGCTCGATGTGCAAGGCCGCGGCCAGCACCCCCACGTTGCTGCGCAGATGCGCGCCCAGGGCGACGTTCTCGAGCACCGTCATGGTGGGCAGCAGCCGCACGTGCTGGAAGCTGCGGCCCACGCCCA